>Ga0307507_10000304_pt1 | contig 99103 bp, 89 predicted proteins | sample 7_EM_MG_FD_207223 | JGI IMG/M metagenome (GOLD analysis project Ga0307507, IMG submission 207223) | Populus trichocarpa ectomycorrhiza microbial communities from riparian zone in the Pacific Northwest, United States - 7_EM | ecosystem: Host-associated > Plants > Roots > Unclassified | place...
TTTACCTTAATTGCATGTCAAGAAATATATAGTTACCTTTTAAAGTTGCTAAGTAGGTTAATTGCGTGTTAAGAAATATATAGTTAGCTTTTAAAGTTATTAAGTTAGTTAATTGCATATTAAGTTAATTAAATTGCGTATTAAGTTAGTTAATTGCATATTAAGTTAATTAAATTGCGTATTAAGTTAGTTAATTGCATGTTAAGTTAGTTAAATTGCGTGTTAAGTTGGTTAATTGTATATTAAGTTAGTTAAATTGCATGTTAAGTTAGTTAATTGCGTGTTAAGTTGGTTAAATTGCGTGTTAAGTTAGTTAATTGCATATTAAGTTAGTTAAATTGCGTGTTAAGTTGGTTAATTATATATTAAGTTGGTTAATTGCGTGTTAAGTTAGTTAAATTGCATGTTAATTACGCGAAACGCGAAAATTAAAGTCTACTTAAATCTCATCCTGCGAATATTTTCCTGATGTATATGCCCACGCGTCTACTGCCAAGACTCCTAAATATTTAGTTATAAGCTTCCTATATTCCTTTCTCTTCTTTATATAATATCTTATTCCTAGCAAGAGCTATATACCTTTAGATTTAGATAGAATTTATACTATTCCTTTAAATCTTCCCTAAAGTCTCTTTGCGCCCTTATATTATATTATGTTAAAATAACTACTATTAAAATAGCAAACAAACTTAAATCCCCTGTATTAATAAGCATTATAGCCCTAGTTAGGGAACAGTTAACCATAATATAATAGTCCTTTATGGAAGCCTTAGCCTAATAGCAAGTAATATTAGAAGCTTAACACCAGTAATTAATTAGAGCAATCCGCGAAGAACTCTATAACCTTAAGGCACTTATATTAAAGACCCTAATAATAATACCTATAGATAAGATTAAAATAACTATATATAAACCCGGCCCGTTAAATGCGAACCCTAAACTAGTAATAGTAGCTTAACTTATACCTATAACAAACCTAGTACCTACTGCGAAATTAAAAAAGCTTCCTAACCCTCTAATGTTTAATAGAAACCAAAATAACCTACGTCCCTTTATAACTAAGCTCCATCTTAAACTTTTAATAAACTATAACTAATACCTTACTAAAGCTAGCAAGATTAGCTATAGAATGTCTTATTTAAGTAAAGACGCTACACAAACTATAGACTTATTCTTCTATAATAGCACCTTTATTAATTTTAAAATCTTTATTTCTCTATTAGAACGAATATATAATAACACTAGCCGCGAATATATAGCTGTTACTAAACTTAAAAACCTATAATAACAGAACCGAGATTTTACTAGCTTCTTTTTAGAATTTCTAGGCCTTATTAGCGAACTAGATTAAAATTAAGCTGCTAAAGTTACTGTCGGTATACTCGCATTATCAACGTGCACGAATATCACTTGTAGTGGTACGTATGCGGTGTTGAAGTTGGTAGTTGATTGTTGTCTAGAAGTCAGGGGTTGCTCTAAGTTAGATTAGCCAGTCTCGCCTCATAGTCTCGTGACTACGTTACGTGATTAACGTTCTGATACTAAAGCAACTCTAAAAAGAAGGCTAATCTATACTCTAAAGTTAAGTCTACTTCTAGACTATTTGTAGTGTATATGTAATAACTAGCTCTTCCGTCTATAATACGTAATAGCTCTGCCTTTAATCCTAAAGCGCGCCACCTATTGGATTCTGCTATGCTATTAAACCAGCCAATTAGGATTTTCCATCCCTGGGATGGAAAATCGCTATTAGCTTGCCTACTACTAGCGCCTTAGCGGCTGGCTCTGTATTATACGAGTCTATTATACCTACCAAAACCGAATCCATTTATTTAACCCACCCTACGGCCCGTAATTCGACTTAATTCGTGTTAATAAGCCGTAATAGTGCCGTATAAGGCTTGCCCTTTATTATAGCGTCTATAGGGTTAGTATCTCTATTAATCTACTTAACTTCGGTAATCTGTCTTTGTTTATAAGCTTAGCGAAGGCACATTATATTAATTATTAAGCGTTTCTCTTACGTAGTTCCTAGTCGGACGAGACAGTTGTATAAGGACTTTAAGTTAGTGTAGAGAACGAGTAGTAAGTTAACCTGTAAGACCTTATCTAGCGTGGATTTGATTGTAGCGCCTATATTAAAACCATACGCCATACTATATAGCTCTAAGGCTAATACACTCCTAGTAACTCTTTTGCACTTAATTAAGGACTAGTAGACAATATTTACCTTATTTAAGGCGTCTGCTAGTATAAGTACATAGCTAATTTGCAAAGATAGGTCCTTGTTATTGGCGAAGGAAGCATCCATAAATACTAGGAGTTATAAGGTGTTGGCGTCTAGCTTAATAAACTTTAGGCCTCTATTTATATTCTTAATCTACCAGCTTAATTGCTTATTAAGACTTTTTATATTATCTTCGACTAGGTTAACTACCTAGGTAGTAAAGGATAGGTTATATAAGGCCTCTGGCTAACAGACTAAGGCGATATAGGCTCCTCTAGCGCGTTAAGCGATATACTAGTCCTTTAGCGTAAGTAGGCCACGCGTAACTTCTCTAGAGCTGGTACTATTTACTAGCGTAGTATTAACCACACTAAAGTTTTTACACTAGCGCTTTTATGTTAGCGTAATGCTCTTATCTTGTATTAATTAAATAAGTCCTCCATTAAACTTAATTGGTATATTAGCGGTTAGTTACTCTTACTCCTTAGCCATAAATTCGGCCTTGTATAGTTTGCTTTATTTAGCCTCTATAAAGATATTATCTGTAAGGAACAGTATATTATTAGTCTATAGGCCAATAATTCTAAAAGGCTTATCGCTGTAAAGCAAGTAGGGGTTATACGTGGACTGGTCTATTTATAGCTAATTAACGTGATATAAATAGTAGGTCTTAAACCAGTGGTTTCTAGCTTTAAGTACTCCGTAAAGTGGCTTTATAACCTTTAGAATGGAGTCCATATTAATTCCTAGTTGTTTTTTTAGCTTATATGGCGGTCGTATATAGAACTCGCGGTTTAGGTTTATAGTAGACTAGACATAGGCTTATAAGATATCTCAGAGGTAGAGTTGTGTCTATAATAGCATAGCAGTAATATAGAGAATTAGCCGCTAACTAACTCGTTAAATTATTAGTAACTAAGTAAGGACTAGCTCTTTCTCCAAGTTATTATAGGCCTATATAACAAGTTATGATTTCTTAAAGGCTTTATTAGTTCCCTTATTCTTAATCTTATTAATAAACCGTGAATTAAAGAGTCTAACCCCCTTTAGCATATTATATAGCTTAATAATCTTAAAGACGCCTTTCTTAAGTAGGCCTATAACCTCCTTTTATTATAAAGCGCTGAATTGGGTATTACTATCGTTCTATAAGTAAATAGTAGTATTAGCTATATCTGCGGTATCATCGTCCTGTAAGTAGATAGCGATATTAGCGATATCCGCGATATTAGCGATATCCGCAATATCACCCGTGAAAGCGCCTGTATCTATTATAGCATCTATAATAGCTGTGTCTGCGGCGGCCATAAGTAATAGGTATTTTCGGGGGCAACCTCTACCTCGCTTTAGCGGTAGCTATAGTTTAGCCTTAGGTAATAATTAAGGTTCGGCTGGTAAAGGTACTAGTTTATTTAATTTAGCAAACTCTTATAGTTTAACTAGGTCTTATAGGTTTAGTAGATAAGGTTTCACAACTATAGAGCGGAAGGTCATAGGCCCATTTAGTAGCTTTACAGTGCAGGTCTCGCCGTTAATGGTAAGTAGTATATATGGTCCGTCCTAATAACTACTTTAGCCAGTATTGCCTTCTCTCTAGACTAAGACAGGCGAACTAGGTGAAGGCTATAAATAGCATTAGTTTGTGGTCTATTTTATATATTAAGAGCGTTAGCGATCTGTTATTTAGCTTATAGCTTTTAGATTTCCACTATTGCTTTCCTAATAGCTGCAGCTCGTTATGTAACTAAAGGTAATAGCGCGTCCAATTTAACCATTTAGGGGTAGGCTCTAAAGACTAGGAGTATAGGGACTAGGCCTTTTAGGCCGGCCGTATTATTAATAGCTTTAAAGGCCATTTATAGGGCCATCTCCTTACTAATTTTAGGGATTTCAGTCGTAATAATTTAGTAGGCTTATTATAGCGGACCGTGGTAGTGTTCTACCATTCCAATAGAATTGTGTAATTTAACTGGAACTAACTTTATAGTTGCTCCCATAGTAGCAGCGTAGTGCTTAAACTTACTGATAAAGTTCTTCCTAGTATCTATAGTGATTAAGTCTACTGGTCCTAAATAGCTATTAATCTAGCATATTTAAAGAATGTCTTAAGTATGCTTGGCGCTAATATCTTATAGCTATCTGCTAGCTTAAAATCAAGTTGCTTTATTAACTATGTATAGTAGGGGGGAGCCGCTGATATATATAATGTCAATAATAATATTATAATTAAAATTAACGTCGTCTTATAAGGTAAAGCAAAATCTACCTAGGGGTCTGCTAAACTTCTAGTAGTAGTAGCAGAGTCTGGTTAGCTTTTTAATAGCAGATTTATTAGTATTATAGCCATAGCCAGCCTTGTTAAGAAGCTTTTATAGTCTATTAACTAATAGGTAACTAAATTAACGGTATAGGCGTTATAGTTCTATATTAGTTAGGTAGTAAGAGTTTATATTAAAGGACTTAACTAAATAAGACTATAAGGAGAAGCTCTATAAGAGAAATGGGTGGCCGAATTATCTAACTACTGGCACCCTTTTAGTGCGAGTAATAATGACGTCCTTTAGGTTATCGTATTTAATATAGAGTCTGTCTATATCTGCTAGGCAAAGTAGGAAAGGAGTATCTGCTTTAATGATATGGAATTATACTTTGCCTATAGGGCTGTTAACGTCTATGGTTCCAATAAACGTAGAGGCTCCAATCCCAAATTAGATAGTCACTTGGCCCTTAGTTAACGTATTAAGGCTTATAGACTTTTCTACAGCCTATAAAGCTTAGAATTGGCTATAGCCAGCTATAGACTTACGCGAAGCACCCATATTAATTATAATTCCCATAAAGACCGTTAAGGTATATTGTGGCGCTATAGTTGTGGCCGTACTATAGGCAAATGGGTCGGTCTCCGTGTAAGGTTCTGTGGTAGACTCTATAGTGAGTTCTAAAGCTATAAGCAGGTGTATATAAGCCTTATTAGCTAGCTCTACACTTATAGAGGTTACTTTCTCCGTAGTAAGTATTCCAAAGGTGGTAATATAGGCAGAACTGTTGTTAGGTTCTCCAGCATCACTCCTAGAGTCGTTAGCATTATATATATAGGCTTTAAAGTCTAGGTTATCCTCTTTATCTCTTTTTCAGGCGGTAACGTATTGTTTAAAGTAGTTATTAAAGTTGCCCTTATTGCGGCCCTTAATATTAATAAAACGTCTCTTGTAGTCGTCTCTGGACCAATTACGCTCCTCCTCTATGTATTTCCATAAGCGGCAGTCCTCCTTCTTGCAGATATAGCACTTGGCCTTTAGTCTGCCGTTAGTTCTATAGGGGCGATTACTGCCATAGCAATTGGTGTTTTAGTCTTAATTTTGGTCATTTTAATAGTAACGTTAATCTATAAAAAAGGCTTAGTAAGACAATCTTATTAAGGCCTATAGGGGGTGTTATTTTTCCTACGTAATAATAGAGGATTATAGCTTATTAATTAACTAAGAGAGGTCTTCTAAAGGGTTAGAGATAGTAATATAGCATGCTAGTACTCCCTGGCAAGCAGTAACTAACTTATTTATAAAAATACGGTTTGTATAAAAGTCTAGGTATAGTCTATAACGTTACTTTGGCAGTTTATCTATAAGCAGTTGGAAGTTCTAATAAATTAACTTATTAGGGTTCTTGTTTATGACTCCTTAGAGGGTTATACTGTTCCACTCTATAAGGTTCTTATGGTAGTATTCTAGCCCTTTAAAGAACTGTTATATGTAGTTATAGGCTTCTGTAAAAGGTCTTAACTTAAGGTTACTATTATAGTAGTGGTCCTAAGCAAGTCCTTTTAGTATACTAGGGAATGCCACTATGTAGCCTTCTAGTGGTAAGCCAGATCTCTTACAGATGTTATAGAAAATGGTTAGCTTAAAGTTAAAGCTGTTATTAACTCTATTGTACTTTTGGTTATCTGTATAGATCTTCGCAATTACAGCTACCTCCTTGCTGTATCTAGGTCCTTACTCCATACTAGGCACGGCTGGTTTAGGTAGTGTATGTATATATAGCTGCTATAGTTGCTGCTCTCTTAGCCATAGTAGTTGGTCGATAAGAGCGTGGATTTAGTTATAATTAGAGGATTAAGGACTGGGAGGGGTAGTAGGGGTAGTAGGGGCAGCAATTAGAGTAGCTAGCGGTGCAGTGGTAGGAGTAGATCTGGGGGGGGGTAGTAGGGGTAGCGGGGGCAGCAACTGGAGTAACTAGTAGTACAGTAATTAGAGTAGCTGGCGGTGCAGCAATTAAAGTAGCTGGTAGTACAGCGAGCTTGTCTAGGGTTGCATTAAGTTGGTCTTACAGAGCCACAGTGATTATTAGCTTAATATTATTAAGGGCTAGACCAATCTCTTTATCCGTCCATTTATAAAACTCTTCTTTATTAGTAATGTCCGTTAGTACCTTACTAAGGGAGTATCTCTTATCTTACTTAATAATATATACTCCTCTCTTAACTAGATATTTACGGATTCCTATTCTAGTATTAGATTATACTTGTATAAAGATCTCTAGCGTAAAGTTCTTAAAGTCTTCCTAAAATACTATCCATAATAAAGAGTCTGTAAGGTTGGATTGTATATATAGGTGCATCTTAGTCTCTATATACTCCGCTAGATTATTATCTGTAGCCATCTCCAAGTTAATTCTGTTGCTATATTTGGTAATTCTTTCCTTCTAGTTAATTTCCATATTGTTGTATTTTTATATATGTTTAGTTTAAGATTAAGTGGAGGTTCTAGAGGTTTAAGTTTAAGGTTAAGGTTTAAGGTTGGGGTTGAGGTTAAGGTTAAGGTCAAGGTTAAGGGTTGTATTAAGGTTAGGGGTGTGGTTAAGGTTAAGGTTAAGGATATAAAGGTATATATATGTCCTATTAACGAATCTACAGTTCTTGGACACTATAGACGATTCTTAGCAGAGATACGGTCCTCTAGGCGATCTAACGCGTTAATAGTTAAGCTAATGCGTGGTTTTAAGCTTTAAGGATAACGTAGCTCTCTCTAAGTAAAGATATAATTCTCTAGGCGATCTAACGCATCAGCAAGCTAATACGTGGTCTCGAGCTTTAAGGGTAACATAGTTTTCTCCTTTAACTAAAATAGGGCGATAGCTCTGCGATCTAATGCGTTAATAGTTAAGCTAATATGTGGTTTCAAGCTTTGCTATTGTATATTTTCTAATCTGTATGTCTACTGATTAGTGTTGGTATACTTACATTATCAACGTGCACGAATATCACTTGTAGTGGTACGTATGCGGTGTTGAAGTTGGTAGTTAATTGTTGTCTAGAAGTCAGGGGTTGCTCCGAGTCAGATTAGCTAGTCTCACCTCATAGTCTCGTGACTACGTCACGTGATTAACGTTCCGACAGTTACTACTCTTTAACAAGCTATTTTGGATAAAATTAGAGCATAGTTAGTAGGTAGGGAACTGCCAAAGGACCTACCTAAATTTACTATAATATATTAACAAATTAATAAGGACCTTTAATATAACAAACAAACTCGTTCTCTAAAGCCAACCACGCCTTATGTTTAAGACCCTATAAAACCAATATATACCCTAAAGCGTAACCCTTCTCCAAAACCTACGCACAACCCTATAGACCTTAACGCCACTTAATCCTACGCACCCTTAGAAACTAATAAACAAAGAACCTAAGCCATAAATAGAGAATGCTTTGGATGCGGTAGAAAAGGATATATTTAAAGGAATTACTAAACTTACCCTTTTAAAAAAGTCCGCTATAGTTCCTCCCGGTCTTTAAATTGCACCCACTCCTTAAATTACACTTATTCTTTAAGCTGTACTCGCTTCTTAACTTATACTTATTCCATAAATTATACCTAGTTATTATAAAGTATCTCACCCTTAGCTAACTTAGAAAATGAATTATCTTAGGGCCAAGTTGCGCCTTAGGATAAGAAGTGGAAGAGTATAAGTATCTAGGCTCTTCTAGCACTGATACATAATATAACTCCCTTAATGTACTTAGCGAAATTTAAATACTTAAAAAATAGAAGGAGGTATAAATCCTTATAGATAGTGGAGCCACTAGCATAGGCTTTATTAATATAAACTATATAAAAACCTAACGCCTAAATTTAAAGAAACTTAATAAGCCCTAAGGCCTATAAGGCTTTAACGGCAAACCCTTAATATATGGCGAATTAACGCACTACGCTCTTATAAAAATATAAATAGGCGAACACCTTAAATACGTTTCCCTATTTATAACACCCCTAAAGTAATATAAAATAATACTTAGATATAGATGGCTAAAATAATATAACCCTTTAATTAGCTAGGTTAAAGAAACACTAAAATTCCGCATAACCTACTGCCGAAGTTATTACTTAAAATACCACCTGCTCTATAAACATGTATAAGATTATTTAAATTTAATATAATATAAACTGCCCCTACTATAGACCCTAAACTAAAATAATAAGGCTATAACTGCTAATTATAGTAAAGAATGTAAAGACGTTATGCTAAAACCTCTTAAATTTTATATAATATAAGCCGCACCTTTTATTTTATTAGTAAGAAAATAAAATTATAAAATCTTTGCTATAATAATAGAAGATATTAAGAAAGCGCTAGAACTAAAGCAGTATATTAACCCTTAACATCTTATACCTAAGGAGTATTATAATCTAATTAATAAGTTTAAAAAATAATTTATAGACCAGCTGCCCCCGTATTAGGATAAATATAATTTTAAGATAGAACTTAAACCTAGTACAACACTAAAGTTCGGTCTACTGTATAGAATGTTATAAGAAGAACTGCTTATAATGCAATAATACCTTAACAAGCATCTAGAAAAAGGATTTATTCGCCCTAGTTAATCTCTATTTACCTCATGCTCCAAGTCTTACTAAATAGATTTAGGACCTACGAACCGCTAGAGGAGAAAGTCCTCAACAATTCAAACGACCTCCTCGCCCTTCTCGACAAATACGAAGGATGCGTCGACGTTGCCAAACGCCAAACCGTCTACGTTACCACATACCCAGTCTCAGATGCTGACGTGCAGAATATATCTTGGTTGTTCTGCGTCGGCAAGATGGACTTGTGGACCGACAGGATTATCTCGTTCTACACAGTCAACACGTCGACACGCGAGTACTCTCCAGGCCCCATTATTGAGCGTGTCGATACCCCTATTCTGCGCCTCAGCGCTGCCCTGCACCCGCATAAGGAGGAAGGGAAACTGAAGTATGTTGTTGCGATTCAGTGTAGAAACACGCCTGTTTCGTATAAACTGGTTGTAAGCAATTCGAAGAAAGCGGCGGGTATGGACATGTTCTATGAGGTTCTCAATGGGAACTCCATATCTTTCGTTGGAGCTGTCCTGAAGGATGTACCGATCCCTGTAGAGCATCCCCATAAATTCCCACAGACTAAATTTAAGCGGGTAGAATCAGTGGAGGAGGCTGAGAAGGTTGGAGAGGGCGTCGTTGGCATTATATGCTAATCAGTGAGATCCCGGCTTTTCCTGTATCTATTAGACATTCTCTCAATGCAAGGTTGATTTGGTACTTCTTTCCATGGCAGAAAAAACCTGTTTGGTCTTTGCCAAGTTTCTTCGCTTTTGTAAAGATTGTGAGTACAGCCTCCATTGTCACGGCAGATCAGCTCAGCCCTACAGAATGCATTGTATTCCCTGCCAATCACTTCCCATCTATAATAAATATTGGATCTCATCACGAAGAGCCATTGGACCTTCTTTTACCTTTAGCGTCCAGCTGCCAATGCCTTGGCGTAGCCACATTGTCTGGGCATGAATCATCCTACTTTCTAACTGTTCAGCCGCACTCTTTAGGAATGTTATGTAGTATCCTCAGATTTTTATTCATCTCTATCGTACATTCATGAGAAAATGCCAACGATCAGCGGGGTTCATAGTGGCTTCTGGATTAACTGGGGTGAGTTCATTCCGAGTTATTTCGTTGCTGAAATTGTTATTGTGAGAGCGGGGAGGACAGGGTTGGTGCAGAGAGAAACGCACTCAGCCGGTAGAATCCGATGTGCTATCACTGTCCCCAGTTTGGGAGTGAAATACTCTGAAAGGCTGTTAAGCATATCCGTTGGCAGTTCACCTTTGAACGCTGAATGTCACTTTCTTCCTGTTTCGTTGAACCAGCTTCATATTACAAGCCGCTAATATCCTATTTTGTCTTGGTTCTGCGCATTCTTACCCTCCATCAGCTCTTTAGCTGACACTTTAATAGCCAGCGGCAAAACTCTAGGTGCAACGCTCACACTGCCAGCCAACGAGGCTCTGATCCTGGTTGCTTTCCTCGCCCTATTCGTTCAGACATCCGGTAGTTTTTTTTGGAGAATACTCTGCTTCTCATTACACCAAATCCGCTCAACATCTGCGAACCAAGACGGCCTATACCACCAGCAACAAGCGCTGCTACGGAACGCCGTCAGCGGTTCCAACGCACTCTGGGAATTGACGAAAGTGGGCTGGGCGTGGCGCAGCAACTCACGCTCCGTGCTATGGCGCTCACCCCCCTTAATCATCATCACAACCATCCATGTCGTTTGTTTTGCCATCGCGGGTCTTTTCTCCTCCCGAGTCATCACTACTAACGATGAGGTGCTCGTGTTAAGCAAGAACTGCGGCGTGCCGCTTGGGCTTCCGGACGCCATAACCGCCAGACCCGAAACTGTCAACTCGACTCAGCTAGACATCTTAAATTCGGACGCCGTACTCGGCCGCTGGAACTATGGAAGAGCCGCTGCCTACTCACGTGCGTGCTATGGCGAGGAGCCGGGCCTTTACACCCCGACGTGCCGCTTCTACGTCCGTCAGCAGCTCGACTCCGCTATTGATCGGTCTGCCCCTTGCCCTTTTGCTTCAGGACTCTGCGAGACGCCTGCGGCCAGGTTTGATACGGGGTTCGTGCACTCGAGCCGGGATTTGGGCATTAATACGCCAGAACATGACGCGATGTTGTTCAGACGTGTGACGACCTGCGTGCCTCTTCTCGCTGAAGAGAAATATGGGTCTGCTTGGGAACCAGCCGAGAATTTTCAAGGTCAGTGGCCGGTTCCAGGGGACAGTTTTAGGCTGTATTCTATGGGGAAGTCGTTCTTGGAGCTTGGCAATGTTACGTTCGTGCGAAGCAACTTTACCAAGTTACTTGCAGGTCCGTATGACATGCAGTGAGCATAGAATCCAATTCCTTATAAACCCCTTACTTCAGAGAAGCTCGACTTGTATTCCCCCTTATTCTGCTGAATATGTGGAAACCATGTTAGAGATGCCTCGAAGAGCTACTCTGGGAGAATTAAAGCTGATGAAATGGGGCTTACTAGGTGGGCCAGCGCCTATCTTCAGAACCAAAGCGCCAGTTCCTACACCCCCATTCCTGCCCTCAACACGACCGACTCCGACGTCACACTCATCGGAATCTCCAGCAACGTGAAATACATCGGCAACATCACCGACCCTTGGTTCAAAGCGCTAAACCGGAGCCTTATCCTCGACCTCGTCTGGACCGCCTCGCGGGACCTCTCCGTGCTCGGCTGCACCGAGCAGTATCAATTCTGCAGCCCTCTCAAGCGCTGTACGCCCCTCACAGGGCTATACGCCACGCTCCCGGCCGCCGCCTCTCTCGGCCTCAGCACGCACCAGCTAGCGATGTTCCAACTGCTATGGAAGGGCGCGTGGAGCATGGTGCTGCGGTTCGAGATGACGCTGCTGGGCAGCGACGTGCTGCTGGCCAAGAACGCGCTGTGGGGCGACACCGGTTGGTCGTCGCGGCTGCCGGACCGCCAGTGGGAGCTTGAGGCCTTCAACATGCACAACATCTCGCTCGCCCTCATACAGCGCGCTGTCGTCGAGTATGCCTCGCCGACGGACATTGAGATCAGGCCCGGGCTGCGGTCGCTGCAGCAGATTGTCCGCCCGACGGATCCAGAGGCTCTGCGCGTGTGTGGAATAGTGAAGATTCGAAGTGTTGATCATACGTCGTTTAGCGTGCTGGGACTTGTGCTTATACTTGTGCTCGGCTCGGGGTTCATTATGCTGGATTTTGTTCTTGCGAGAGCGGTCGGCTGGACCCAGACGAAGACTGGATGGCGGCTGTATAAGCGGGCGGAGTGGGTTGACCAGAGCACTTTGCAGCTGCAGAGGCAAGCGCTGGAAGGGCGCGGGATCGGGCCTTGGACTGGTACGGACAATGATGTTCCTGTCTTGGCCAAATATGGGCGGACCTTTTCATCAACGACGGATGGAGGTGCAGGGCGGGCTTGGTCTTCAGCAGTGCCAAGGGGAACGGAACTAGGTGTGCTTTGGGGGCGAGGCTCTACTCAGAGTGTTACGCCGACACAGAGTAGTGAATTTCTGCTTCTAGATCGGAGGAATGAGGGGTAGTTCCATTTATATGTATCGGAGAATTGATGTTTGGGACGGAGTTTTGAGCATCTCCTCGATGGGTAAAGAATGGGAACGGTCTGGGGGTTGGGCGTTTGGGGTGTCCTACCGTAATATTGCTTGCCTGCGGTAAAGTCTCTGAAGGAATCCTCGGTAACTTGGCTGGAAGAGCTGGTTGGAGTTTTAATTAACGACTAAACGACTTGTGTCTAACGTGCAATAGTAGTCTTAGAAATGAAAAGAACCACGCTCCAACACTCAATCTAATTTCTTTTCGAGCTCAACACCAGGCCTTGAAGGCTACGTTCGCTTCAAAACGCTTTATAATACATCGGTTTTCTCTGACCTTTAATTCCGCACATTCACATCCCAAATCTTGATCGACTCGCCCTTCCACCCCCTCTTCTTACCGACGCGCGGTTTGTCGCCAGTCTGACTCATCGCAATCATAGTCTTACTGCTCGTCGCAAATGCCCTTACAAGCTCCTCCATCCTGCCCGTTTTGACAAACGCATCTGCTAGTTCGGCATTAGTCTCGCTAGCAACAACGGTGGCGAGGTCCATCGATTTGGTCATGATGTCGCGGGAAACGAAGAAAGCACAGGCCTGGACGACGGAATGGTACGCGAGCACGATTTCGGGGAGGTAGGCGGTTCGGATCTTGGTCAGCTGGGCGAGCTCGCCGTCTGCGAGGGCGCGGCGTTTAGTATCAAGAGAGGTTAGATGGGCGGGGGTCGTGCGGTTACCGTCAAAGCCGTGAGTTAAAAAGTCGTTGAGGAGTGGCTCCATGGCTGTGTTGATCTGCTCGAAGAGGTCTTTGATGTTCTTCGTGGCTGCTTTACTGCCGGAGTCGCGGGCTCTAGGAGGGGAGGTTAGAGGGCACTGCTTATTACGGGATGGAGGGTGGGGAGGTCTGAGGGGCAGGGATGGACGGACTTTATGAGCGCGTCTTCTTCGCTACGCCATTGGCTTAGCAGCTTGATAGCTTGCACGAGCTGTTGGAGTTCGTTGTAAGTTCGGCACTGCTCTTTGTATTTGAGTAATTTTGCTCTCCGCTTCTCAAGCGACTGCTTCGATAGAGGTGCAGAGCTTCGCCTCGAGTTTGAGCGAATGGGTCGGTGCAGTTCTGGATTCACTAGTTCCTCCATGCCGTCCCATTCCATGATGTTGAAAATTTGGTCATCGAAATAGAATGGGGTTTTGGCCCTTGAAACAATTTCTATGGACATAACTGTGCACAGCTCAAGCGCTGCACCGATACGTCCATTGACTAGGTGTTTATGCGTCAGTTTACGCACCCAGAGAATGGTAAATTAATGGTAGAAAAACTCACGAAGAAAAACTTTCATGGCATCCGTCATGGCGACAAACGTTGTGCTCATATGGTCTTCTAGATGTAAGTACCACTCAACACTCTGAATAATGGCTGCTTCATCTGGAGTGATATCTAGATCGATAAAATCGTCCTTAATTCGTTGGCCAGGCCATAATTCGCCGTCAGTAGGTTCCAATATCTCGTATTTCTTGATAGATTTCTTTTCATCGCCAAGAGAGCTTTTCCCAAGGACAACTTCGTAATACTCGCCGAGCGCATCCACAACTTCAATATCATATTCTTGCATGAGTTTCAGGAATTGTTTCTGCTCAGCGGGATTCCTGATGTCCGGCAAGATTCGGCCAAGGGTGTTCGCTCTTCGCAGCGGCGAGAGTTGCGCCGCGTATAATGGAATGAGATCCATCTTCCGGGCCATTCGCAAAAAGTCAATGTACCCGACAGTGACATTCTCGAAAATGTGGCCACGTGTGCCATGCACATTTTCAAGTCCAAGGACTTCAAAGATGAGCAGCATGTGAACCACAATGCGAAGAGCGTGTGGATTCTCTCCAATACGCTTATAGTACTCTTCTGTGACCTCATCCACCGGTAATATCAGCGTTGAGGTGAACTCTTCCGAGAATGCCATTTGCGAGAGAGCGATGCCTAGGTTGTAGACAAGATCTTCAAATGTCCTGCTTATCAGGCTTCCTTGAATCAGCTTCATGGGCGACTTCGACTGTGCGGATATGCTTTTCGTCTCCTTCAACAAATCAATGACCCGACGGTTGGTATTTTCCCAATCTCCGTGAAACTCCACAGAGTTAAAAAGAGCGAACTTTCGGGTCAAGGTAGATGGAAGCCTTTGTGGATAATTTTCTTGAAGGTACGCGTCGAATCGAGAGAGTAGTAGTGAGTTGTAGCGAGCATATAAATGATCATCCCATGTTCGACAGACTGCTTCAACAGACGCCAAGTCTCCGCTAAGCAGTCCGTAAACGGCACTTTCGTATCGGTAAGTACTGCCTCTAGCAAGAGCGAAACACATACGACGCCATAAGCCTCCAACATTAGGCCCAGACAGACAGGTGAGCGCATCGCCTTGGTGCTCGTAGGCAGCCCCCATGCTGAGGCCGCGCCAACCTTCATTGCGTTCTTTACACCATTCGCAAATCTCTTTCCAAGGAATTCCGCGCCGCAGCATTTCGTAGCATGCCATCCAAATAGCCCGTTCATAGTAGTCGTCTGATTTTTCTAAAGTCCTTCGTTGCCTAAATGGAGCATCTGGATCAAGCTGGGTTGCCAAAAGCTGAGTCTTGTCGCTATTCTTAATTGGGGGCATATCCACTCCTAACGGGTAATCCAATTGTCGCAAGCGCTTCTCTTGCTTAATCTTCGCCCGTGTATCTAGCCAACCGCTTGACCATGTGCTCGTGCCTTTCCCTGATTCCGATTCTAATTGCTCTGTTATCGACTCGATATCGCTCTCATTGCTGTCCGCTGCTTTCTCCAGCCATTTCAGGATCATCTGCTTTTCTTTGGCTTTATCATCTTCTAGAATGAAGCGCTCCCAAATTTCGATTTCTGGAGTATAGCGGTAGATGTTCTTATTTTCAGCCGAACCTTTCTTCCTTGCTGCTTCAAGGGTGACTCCAGGTGCAGGGTAGTACAGCTCGATAATTATGCGGAGGAGGTCCCAGGTTGCCGCTTCCGATTGCCATTGTCGCAAGTCTTGCACCGTTAACGAGATTGACTCCGGGATCACTGTCAAATCTAGATCGGATTCTTCATCTTCATCCTCCACACTACGACGGGGAGTACCAGCTAAACTCTGTATTCTCCTTTGCACATCTTTCGCAAGTTCTCCACGATTTTCTACGGCATTTTGTTTTTTCAATGCCTCAACTGTTGCGTCCGCGTGATCCTTGAACTTTGATACCAATCGTAATGTCGTGTGATATTTGGCGGTTGCGGTTTCATTTCCATGTGTATACCAATGATCCACTCTCTCCGCAAACTTCTCCACCTCCTTCCCAACGCGGTCAGCCATTGTCCGTAGTGGTTGCAGAGCGTCGTCGTGCGCATATGATGTGAGGCGGAGAGGGGATTCTGGATCCGAGAGGAAGAGTCAGCGGAGCTGCGCGCGCAATGAAAATTATCACCGGCGTTTTTGAAGAGGATTCCACCCACCGTTAGAGGATCTGTCGAAGCTCTGGTGTCTTTGGGACTAAATAAGGGAACGCGGATTAGCCACGGCACTGGAAGGTAAATTGCAGTAAACGAGGAAGTAGTTCCAGCTCTTCTTTCACGAGCATGAGGCAGAAATGAGTAAGATACCACCACAATGCTGGCCCAAATCCCCAAGTGAATTAAGAATAGCGTTGGAAGTTCGACTGCCCCCAGGAATACTTGAGCAAAGTAAAATTAGGATACCTTGAGTCCCGAGGATTGCGATCGCCTTGAGATAGGAGCCATTGTCAGCAAAGAGAGAGGGAGATAATCAAATGAACGAAATGCAGCTACGCAGAACAAGCTGCGTGGAAGGCAAAGGCGGGCCTTGACGCTTCTTCAGAGGAAGCCGTTGACAGGCCATCAACGAGACAATCATGCGGCTCTGCGCTAGCGCGTTCTCGCTTGTGGGCCTAGAAAACCAACGCTGATTCTTTTTGCTTTCCTCTTCTTTTTCTTCTTCTTCAATGTCTTTATAGGCAATCATTAGAGTCTCGGTTCAAACTTATCTCCATGTTTGTACAGGCCCTTGCGGCCTCTTGCGTGCTCACGATCGTCTTAGACTAATATACCACCTGTTCCCTCACTCGACTTCTTCGGAGCCAGCATGACAGTGTAGATTGGAAAGTTGGTATTACATTCTACGGCTTTGTTACACTTCTGTCCCACAAATTAAAGTCCTTGACTTATCTGCTTCATCTTCAGCCTGTGGTCTTGGTCAGATGGGCCCTTATTAGAACAAGAACGAAGGCTTTCCATTACCTCAAGAGGGATACCTTTGGGCAACTAACGGTACTCGCTTCATCACCATTCTCTTTGTAGAAAGCGTTGCAGCATTCATAGAGAGCATCAACCTTATAATATGTATCAGGCTATGGCTTGCCTGAATAGACCGGCCTGGAACTGCGCTTACCTCTTTCCTGCACTTCTCTTCGTTGTAATTGGATCTTTGCAAACAATCTATGCACCAGCGATTAGTCCTGGTCAGCAATGAGATATTTACCTTACCCACCCTGAATCGCACATGCCCTAGGATGGCAGGGAGGGTCGGTCTTCAGGTCCTTTTTTACTCCCTAGGACGGCTATCAGCTCTCATGTTCCATGCTTATCCAGTGACATCAACTACCATCTCGTTTAGAGCACGGATACCGAATACAAACTTCACGAAAGAGGCAGGAGAAATTCAATGCACCTCTAAGTAGACGTGTGAAGTGCTCGAAAGCCTAGCGAATGCAGATGAAAAGGTGGTAATGTAGTAATGGCACCGTGAAACCTGTCTTCCATTCCCGACCTCGCTTCCCCCTCGGGCCTCTTCGAAGTCCAAGACCCCACCAAGCTGGGACTTTCTTCCACATCTCGAGCCGACATAGTACTTCAACTCTTATTTCCTTCTTCCACCTTTGCTTTTTTCGCCACCACTCTCTCACCATCTCAATCACACTCACAGTCCGCGCTGTGATTTCAAAGACTCCAAATTATCCCGTCTATTCTCCGGTGATATCGTAAACTCCGCTAAACATCACTTTTGCGCCTTGCACGCCCAGGTCCGTCTCACGCCACACCTACCATTTAAGAAGGTTCACCCACTCACAGGCTACAGCTTCACTTTCCTCATCATAAGCAGACCTGAGACCCAGCATTCGACACCCCGAAACCACCTTCAACATGTCGGACAACGGTTCTCCAAATAACATGCACAAGCCCGAGGATACTGCTCAGCAGTCGGAGCATCTCAATATCAAAGTCACGGATAATAACAACGAGGTGTTCTTCAAGATCAAACGCACTACCCAGCTGAAGAAGTTGATGGATGCGTTTTGCGATAGGCAGGGCAAGTCCCCGCAGAGTGTGCGCTTTCTCTTCGACGGACAGCGTGTGCAGCCTACAGATAATCCAGATTCGGTGAGTTCGGCATTTCTATTCTATGGCCGAGGGCGAGCACCGTGTCATACCTACTAGTGAGGGCAGTATTCAGCAAATGCTTGCTATATAGCTGGCTTCCAAAGACTTCGCAGCCTTGCCTGTTGCCTGCTTGTGACTATTTTATGCCGGTCTGTAATTTACTAATACATTTTATACAGCTTGACATGCAGGATGGCGACACGCTTGAAGTCCACCAAGAGCAAATTGGCGGGTGTTGATCCGAAACTCCTTTCCGACACGACATGATCGAAAAGAAAAGCTGGCTCCTGCTGAATGCTAGAAGGGTCAACTAGCAAGATGTGCACACGATAGATACGATGAAAAATGAGCACTTGCTGCTAGGTTGGCTCGTCAGGTGAAGGACTGAAGATCTAACCAGTGACACGAGGAATGAGGGTGGGACTCTTTTCTTTCTCGGATACGGTGGTTCTTCAGGCATGCTCGGGGCGTCTTTGGTGTCATTGGGGTTGCGTTTCATGGCTTCCCCGCAGCGTGTATCTTTTATGTTATTTACTTTTAGAATCACTCCATCTCGCCGCCTAGAAAAGTATTTTTCACGTGATAACCCCTTTAACGGCTTGATTGATTCTATCTAGGGGCTCGTTAAAAATTTGTAATGCCAAGAATACACTATGTACAATTTGGAAGTCGCATGAAAAGGAACCACAGGCTAGGTAAACCTCAAATTGCGGTGAGCTTTTATCCGTTATCAACCAAGCACTCCCAGCTACCTTCAATCGCTTCACTATAACCGGATAAAAAGCCTTGCTGGATCTGTAACTTAATATACTTTACTTTTTTTTTTTGGCGACTTACAGGCCTAGTTACAGAATTTACCTCGTGCATTAAGATTAAATAAATATCTTCTGCAATACTTCTCTAATTATCATCTACTGTGCAAAACCCCATATAAATTAAAGGAATATAATGGTTGATATGTTGAGCCAGTTTGACTTGTAGTACTGAACCAATGGACAAAAGCAAATGAATGCCATGATATATAAGTTTTCGAAACAATGAGTCAAACAAAGACGCCCACCCAAAGCCCGATCTCAAACCCGAGACCCACAATCCATACAGCGCAAGTAATACACGCAATCCACGCGCGATCCGCCCCAATACTCCTACAAGCCCAAAACCCCTCCTCCCCCTCGCACCGTCTTAATCCTCCCAAACCGCCTTCTTCCGCCTCTCCGCCTCCTCCGCCTCCCTCCTCTCGCGCTCCCTCCGCTCCTCCCGCGCCCTTTTCTCCCTCTCCCGCGTCACGCGATCGAACTCCCTCTCCTCCTCGCTCCGCTTCGGCGCCCGCACCCCCAGCGCCCCCGCGATCAGCCGCCCGGCCACCGCCGTCGTCTTCTCGGGCCGCCGCGTCGGGCTCGCCGTCCCGCTGTTATTCCCGCTGCCGCTCCGCGAGCCCCGCCCGCTGTCGCCCGCGCCGCCACCGTACGCCGCGGCGGCGGGGGTAAGGGCGGGGAAGTCGAACGGGGCCCCGACGGGCGAGGCGGGCGTGGGCGGTGGCGGGTGAGGCGTCTCGTAGCTCGCGATGGGCGGCGTGGTGTCGGAGGTCGAGGTCGTGGAGGCTGTCAGCGTGTCTTCGGTCTCGGTTTCGTCGCTGGACGAGACGTTGTCGTCCCAGGAGTCGGCGATGGGTTTCTTTTTGGGTTTGGGTGCTGTGCTGAGTTTCAGGTGGGAGAGGGCGGATGTGACTTCTGCGGGTGGGTGGGTGGGTTAGTAGGTGGTTGCTGGGAGCTGGGAAAGGAGGGGTGGTGGGGCACGAACCAGACTCGGAGGGGGTGGTGTGAGACATTGTGGTGGCTGGTCTATTGGGTGGTGGGGATGTGGATGTGAACGAGCGGATGGTACAGTAAACGGGCAAATGTTATATACAGGGTGCGTGGTGACGAAAGGACGATCTCGGTGGTGAGAGACTAAAGAGCAGGAGACTTTGGGCAGAATGTGGGGGAGGGGTCCGAGCTTGGACTGGGCTGGACGAGAAGGCACATGCCGGACGACGTAATGTCCGATCTACACCACCCTGGCGCATCCGGTTGAAAGTGCATGTTGATCTTGGTGATCAAACAGCGGGGTTTATACCCTTTGAGTAATACACACGGCCACTTTAACGTATTTTTACCTTTTTAAGGTATAAATCTACGCATTTTGATTAGCATGATCAACACGCGCTTTCAACCGGATGCGCCAGGGTGGTGTAGTACCTTCTCTTGGTGGCGTTGCAAACCAACTTGTATTGAAAAGCTAAGACAAGCTCGGGTAAACAGCGTACAGGTGTCCGCGCATAGAGGAGGACGAGGGAAAGGCAGGTAGGTAGTCTCCTATCCGTCGAACAGGTCAACTCATACGCGTTCTTAGGTCTCTACGAACATGATTCAGTCTTAATCCAAATACATTGATCCTTAGCATTTAGGACTGTGACTGTTGACGACCACGTTGCTGTACTACGGCCGCGACCTATGATAATGAGAAACCTCATCTAGTACTTGAATTAGGCATCGTAGTCTCGGCGCCGCTAAGCTCTTCCCTATAACTTCGTCTCTACCTATATTGAGATATTGCATATAGGCAAGCTCTTCAGATACTACTGCAATCGGAGACTCGGTGCAGCGCCTCTTAAAGACAGCTAAAACGGTGTACACGTTTTACAAAAATAAATAAACTACTCGAAACGGGCATACAGAGCATTGGTCTCACGTCTCCATATTCGACTATTCCGCTTAATTATATTCTATATTTGTGTGTGGGTCCGGGGGATGTAGGCTTTAGTTATGTCACTTAATCCCCGTCGACTCGCAGAATACATCCTTTTCACGCGTCTGGTAGATAACTTGCAGGAGGCTTTTCGGTAACAAGCAGCCTTTTAATGGCTTTAGCCCCGCTTCGTCCAAATCAACTCAAACTGTACAGCTGGATTTCAGACGTTCTGGCGACAGAGTGGCTGACGCTAATCAGAAGAGTGGTTGAACTGTCTCCCGAGGTCGGAGCAAGCCAATTGCGTCGTCAGGTGCGAAATTTGTTTATTCCCTCGATATTCCCGACGACGCTTTTGCAAAAGCAACCTGACTCTCATTCTGTGTTATATACTTTCTCACTCCTTCAATAGAGCCCGAGCCCACTCTACCAATTGCTTTGCTTCTGCTCATGCCCATATCGCGTGCTACTTACTAGCTTCCCGCCACTTTACAAGGACCTATTGTTGATCCTTCTATCACACAGCGAGCATTACGTCTCATGTGTCAATCATGCTTCCTCATCGTGCTTTCATCAAAAGAACTTCTTTGAAGCAAAGTTGCTTATATTTCAATAATCGTTCTTCTCATCTATTCTTCTCGTCCTCTGCAAAGTATGGCGCATACGCCGACACCATTCCCAATCTGAAGATCGGAAAGCACACACGGGTGATATATCAAGGCTTCACGGGTAAACAAGCTACGGCTAATGCCAAACAATCAATTGAGTATGGAACTCAAATAGTAGGAGGTGTAAAACCTGGTACGACCGGGGAACATCTCGGTTTGCCTGTTTTACCGAGTGTGAGAGCAGCCAAAGAGCAATTAAACCCGGACGCTACCGCAATCTTTGTTGCTGCTCAGTATGCTGCTTCTGCAATCGAGGAAGCCATTGAGGTGGAGATTCCGCTGATCGTAGCTGTTGCGGAGCATGTTCCATTACATGATGTTATGAGAGTAAGCCATGTGTCCTAGCTGGGACAATTGGGGTAGGTCTGCTGAACGGCTCTAGATCCATTCCATCCTCAGCACACAATCAAAGTCTCGCCTAGTAGGTGCTAATGCTCCTGGAATTATCTCGGCCATTGGAAGGTGTAGAATAGGCTTCCAACCATTGCCAACATTCTCTCCTGGCCATGTTGGCATTGTGGCTAAATCAGGAACACTGAGCTATGAAACCGTTGCCTCCCTCACAAGAGCTGGGCTCGGTCAAAGTTTATGTATAGGGATGGGTGGTGATGTTATTGCTGGAACCAATTTTGTGGATGCGCTCACGGCCTTTGAGACGGACGAGGATACCGAAGCTATCATTTTGGTCGGCGAGCTAGGCGGGACTGCGGAAGAGGAGGCTGCCGAATGGATAAAGGAGTATAAGAAACGCGTGCCAAATCCAAAGTAAGCATATCCTCTTCTAGGCCATTTTTGTCAAACTAAACAGCGATTCAGACCCATTGCGGCTCTTGTAGCAGGTTTCCAAGCTGTCCCGGGCAGGGTGATGGGACATGCCGGAGCATGGACTGACATCGGCGAAGGCACCTCTGAAAGCAAATACAAAGCCCTGGAGAGCACTGGAGTGACTATGGTTGACCATCCAGCCAAGTTCGGCAACGTAATGAAAGGCCTACTATCAAGCAATGGAAGAAGCGTGCACGAAATCGTACGTCCTACCCCTTACTCAAGAAATGGTCCTAAACAATCTGCAGCAAAAATCTGCAACAAACCAACGTCGATCCTTCCACACTTCTCGCTCACGGCCTTATGTTCGTGTAGCCCCAAGTCGCTCAGCTAGTATTCCTCACCGCCGCAGCCTCCACCTCACTACAACTCAAGCTACAGACCTCCTCAAAAACAATGGCATAACTATCTCGCCAGACCCTTCACCCACGCCCTCATCCTCCCACTTCGTCGGCATAACAGTTGACCGCTCATCCCGCAGCCCTTGCATCGTTGCCTCTCCCACCACCTCCCCGACCCAGCTCGCTTACCGCGCACGTCGTTTCCCTTTCGATTACCGGCAGGGCCCCTCGCAAGCCACAATCCTCGCGGCGCTCGAGTACCTCCAGCTCGACGCCGCCCCTCCCAGCGCCAAAGCCTCCGCCGCCTCCCTAATCAACTCGCTCTGGTCGCTCTACCAATCCAAAGAAGCACTAACCCTGACCGTACACCTCTCCCCGTCCACCCAGCAAGACTCCCTAATCCTCCACAACCCCTCCCTCACCTTCGACGACGCCGCCTTCAAATCCGCCTCCCGCCACCCGGACATCCACTCCCTACGCGACCTCTCCGCCATCCCCCCAGCCGAGCTCGAAGCCGAAGCCCACGGCATCGTCTACATCCCGCTCCCCTCCCCCAGCGCCCCCGCCGCGCAACCCGCCACGCAAACCACCCCCCCTTCCCCACCGGCCGCGACCGCGCCCGCGCCCGCGCCCGCGCCATCCCCGCCGCCCCTTCTAATCGGCACCCTCGTCAACGGCGCCGGCCTCGCCATGAACACGTGCGACGTTCTCGCCGCGCGCCTGCGCGCCTCCCCCGCCGCCAACTTCCTCGACACGGGCGGCAAGGCCACCGCGGCCACCATCGCCGCGTCGTTCAAGCTGGTCCTGGCGGATCCGCGCGTCGGGGTCGTGTTCGTCAATATCTTCGGTGGGCTGACGCTGTGCGATATGATTGCGCGCGGCGTCGTCCTCGCGTTCAAGGAGGTTGGGGTTGACAAGCCGGTTGTAGTTATGTTGAGGGGCACGAATGAGGAGGAGGGCGCGAGGATTTTGCGGGGGGCGGGGTTGCCGATTGGGGCGTTTGATGGGTTTGAGGAGGCGGTGGGGGAGCTGGGGAGGTTGGTTGACGGAGGGGCGGGGCGAGTGAGGGATGGGGAGGTTGAGAGGAGGGGTGGGATGGGGGTGGTGTAGGGACAGGGATAGGAAGGGGAGATTAGGGTGAGGCGGAGGTAGAAGTAGAGGTAGAAGCGTTGAAGATAGATTTGGGTGGGAGTTGGTATGCTAGTTATGCTAGTTATGCTAAATATAGACAGATCCTTTTACTCGCTTTTCAATTCCTAGTATACAGTTCATGCCGGTCCGCTCCCTGGACGCGCGGAGGTCAAAGACGAAGACGAAGACGAAGAAAAGAAAGGTCTACCGCCCGCGCCCGCGTTTTTCCGCTGGGGAAGAAATGTTAGAACCGCCTAGCAAGCAGGCGCTCATTTCTCATGAAGAGAAAACACGAGTCAAAACAGAACCCGCCTGCCACCCCTTCCTGGCTCATGCTATATAACATAACGCCATGATCGCTGCAACCCGTAGACCCGCTCCTAACGCCGCCCGCTTACGATAAAAAAATGCAAGACTAGAAATGAGCGGAAAAAAGAACTGCGTAGCTAAAGAAGCTGAGAAGTTCAGAATCAAAATATATAATGTGTGGCTGTCAGACGCTGAGTGATCGGGAAAAAAGAAAAAAAGCGGTGTGCTTCGGAAATGAATGCTCGCTTCAAACGCTTCAGTGTTGCCGGAACAAGAAATAGAAGGACGGAATGGAATACAAAGAACAGAATGGAATACAATGACATATCGAGTACTGTAACATACTCACATACCCAGCTGTCGAAATGGTAGAATGAAGCCCCTTCTTTATAAAAACTTAAACCAACCCCAGGCCGTAACGCTGTCGTACCCAAGCAAGCTATCTAATCAATGAGAAAGGATGATGTAGAGGGAAGAAGGGACGGCCTTAGAAAAGAGATTCTCTCCCTTAGAAATCCACACTCCACCGTGTTCTCGGATCCCGTTCCAGCGACCGCTCCTTCCCCTGCCCATCCAGCACCTTCCCCAGCACCCTCTCCTCGCCCTTCAGCGCGCCGCCGTGCTGCACGTCGACGAGCAGCATCTCCTCGGCGCGGTCGCTCTCGGGCAGCCGGATGCGCGCCTCCATCAGCGGCGCTGACACGAAGCGCGAGTTCAGCAGCGCGTGCGGGGATACGAGGTCTTGCAGAATGTTGAGAGACGAGACGTCGGACGCGGCGAGCGGGGCGCGCGACTTCATGGCGCGCGGGATGGAGTCCGAGGAGGTGATGGTGGTCGAGCGGGAGATGCGTGCGGGCCGGCGCGGCTTGGAAGGGGATGGGTACGCGTTTTGATCGGAGCCGCTTTGGGAGGAGGGTGAAGGGCATGCGGATTCGCCGGATAGCACGGTCGAGAGCTTGTGTCTGCTGTTGCGGACACGCACGATGCGGAGGCTGGGCGGACTGGAGCCGGGCGGACTGGAGCCGGGCGGAGAGGTGGGAGAGGTGGTCGGCGCGGTGTGTACGATAGTGTCGCTTGATTCGCCGGAGGAATCGCCGTCGGCGGAGTCGGAGGAGATGGCTACGGTGCTGCGGCGCTTTTTGCGGGATCTGCTTAGAGAGGGAAGGGTTGCTTTGGGGGTCTTGAGGTCCCGGTCGTGGCGCTGGCCTTTTGTTGCGTTCCTGTAGCAGCTGCCTCGTGATAGGGGAGGCATTTCTGGAGTTTCGCCTCTTTCCAGTTTCACTTGCAGTTGTCTTACGCTGACTTGGCGCTGCAAATTCAGCTCTATGCGGCTGCTGGTGCCACTTCCGCTGCGACTTCGGTCGGTGGCCCGTTCCTTCCCGTTCATGATCTTCGCTCTCGGCGGAGGCTGGAGCATCCATTTATTGTCTGCAGCATTCGGAGAAGGCATACTGACGACGGGAGGGTGGAGATCGTTCACTGGAGGTGCACGAGCGGCGTAGTAGCTTTCCGCAGCGGAATATGCAGTTCCTGGTCTGCTTATACCGGCGACTCCTACAGACGAACCGGTGCCATTGCTTTGAAAACCCTTCCGCATTGTCGGATCCGGTTCCCCAAATCCCCATAGCTCTTCATCTTCTCTCTGATAGCGCCGTCTATTCCAATTATCTCCACTCAACGTATCATCCGAGGTCCGGGTTGGATCAGTAGTCTCTGGATGATTCATATCCAGACTGCTTCCTCCTCGGCTTGGACCAGTGCTGTGTGTTCCTGCCGTTGTAATACCCCTCTGGCTCCCGTTGTGTGCCTTGCGACCTGTTCTTCGCGGTGGAGGGCCTGGCCCGAGTACAATCTCTTCGGACCAGTACGGGTTTGTCGCAGAGGGTTCGGGGTGACGGTATAGGTCCGGTTGCTCCATTTCGAGCTGCCTATTCTGCCTCCTGTCTCTCTTTGCTTGTTTCCGCCTCTTGCTGCGATATAAATATCCTGTACATGGCGCACAGGACACATAATGGAAGATGGCTGACTGTATTCCCCTGATGAGAGACATAACGGCGAAAGGTAGTCAATGCCAGAGTGTGCGATGTAGTTGGAGAATGCGGAGAAATCGGTAATAGTGGGGATGCAAGGCTGGTGGAGATGTATGACAGGAATTATGCGTATTGACCTGGCTCTTTGGGGTGAGGTATCTTGTCGAGGCGCAGAAAGGTCAGTTTACACAGCGCTGCGCAAAGTCGTCGTCCATGCCTGCCGGAACCAGCGGCGGGGAAGTGCCAATTGTATAGGCACTGCGAGCGACTCCTTCCGGAAGGTGGTATAGCGGCGATATGTGTTGTTGTCGAGGTGCGACTGTGGTGTCAGTTGCTTCTGGGAGCAGGGAGGGGGCGCTAGATGACGAATGATCAACGATAACCACTACAAGGGTAAGATGTCCGGTGCGGTGCGGCGCGGCGAAAGCTTGGTCACTTATAAAGCAGCGGCGCCCTGCACATGAATTGGACCCTACCCGGGCGGATGAAGTACTATATTATAGCTGGCCTGTCTTCCCGAACTCAAGCTTCAGGGCTGTGCCGTTCCACAGGAGAGAACCAACGACGAATCCGGGACGTTTCTCGTATTTGGCTACCTTGGCGTGACTGTTCCTGCAGCGAGCTGAGGAACATCACATCCAGCTACATACAGGACATACATTCCATCCAGTCTGGACATTAGGCAATTGGTAAAGTCTCACGGCATGTTGGGAGATGTTACCCTTTCAAATTACGCACTCGGAGGACGGTGATGCATCCCGCTATCCCGTCCGTTTTGCCGGCGCTGTCTGCACCGTCTGCACCATCTGCACCGCCTGCACTGCACCGCCTGCAATCTGCATCTCTAACCCGTCAACAGCGCACAGTCTTTCTCTTGGCACAACCTCGCGACACGTTAAGCCACCAATCTTCGGCTGTGGATGACAACTCCGAGACGTGGTATTTTCTCTACCGGCTGCGGCGGGAATGCGCCCACGGACATGAAGAAGGCTACCACCATCTTTCTGCAAAACTATTCAGACCGCGGAATGCTTCTCTTCTTCTAGCCATCAGTCATGTGTCTGGCATACTTTCATGCACCTTACCACGACGAGAAATGGCATAAGGAATTGGGCAAAGTGTCGTTCGGATGGCAGCTCACATGGCGGCCCGCACGGCGACTCAAATACGGTTCAGATTGTCGTTCAAATGCCTCATGTGTGGCAACGACAACCGTCTAGCGGCTCCTAGCACAGCAGTGATCAACAACTGCCAGCTGCGCCATGCGTCAAAATTGCCTCTTCCACCAAACCTGGATGTTGGAAGCTTACTGATTCAATAAAGATCATGTCATGTTTGTGTAACACGCAACGGCACCGTTGCTCGTTTCATGTTAGTAGACTGAGCTTTTTCACTGTTAGGAAGTTGTCACTGTGAGGGTGTCGTTGACTTTCTCCACACATTCCCTCATCTCAAAGCTTATGGACACCTCGTGCGTTTCCTCGTTCAATAACCATAGCGCTCACCACCCCCGCTGATGAGTCTCCTACACTTCACTGACAGCAGGTACTCTGCTTATGTGTTTCTCGAGATATAGTTTTTAAGTGCATTTCTCTACATTCTCATATGCAACAAGGCTAGTCTGTTTTCTTCGATGTTCCTCGAACGCTCCCTAAACCATTCTGTAAAATTACCCTACCTCTTTTTGCAACCTATTTACCATTCTCCCTTTTTAGTACTATACAATTCTCGCCAGTTCGACTCTTCGCCAGCTACATGTGCAGACAGGTTTGGGACCACTACCAGCACTGCAACCACTTCTTAGCAAATGGGGCGATCGAGAGGTGTAATACTGCAGAAGCTGATATTAATGCCGGTCGCCCGCACAACTTTCCTATTCCCTTTCGATTTTTTGATGCACTCTGCCCCACTTGTTTGGGTTTGCTCCAAGAGAACAATGCCCAGGGGGGAGCAGCAGACGCTCCTGCTGCAGATATTGCTCCTGTGGTGAACCCACCCCCCTACCCGCGCTATTACCCCCTGGCTTCAACTTTCCACTTCTTAGCAACGGTCTCTGGGGACCTCCTAACGACGTTCCTCCTCCGCCCCCTGGGTGGATACTTGCCCCTCCTAATTTATTCTTGCCTCCTGGATCTATCGTACCCGCCCCTCCTATGCTCCCTCCTAGCGCAGTCCCCATGCCTCCCTGGTATCCCTTAATACGGCAGAATGAGTCCTCAGGTTATCGATAAGAATCTACCAATTAGATTAGCCGAATACGAATACGAATACGAATACTTAGAAATATAAAGCCAGTAATATTCGTTAAATCCTCTATAAAATTACTATATAAGCTTAATCTCTGGAGTTGAGTCACTCGATATGAGGTAGCGAGCAGTTATCCTTCCTGCAGAACGGTATTTTAGTGGCGTAATTGATGATTGAATCCTATATAGATATACGCGTTGTTTTGATTCTGGTGTTCGCACACAGACCACTTCCTCCAAGGACCTGCCGTGTCAAGGGACAGAGCTCGTGGCGTTATATAAATCTCTCCTCTACGGCCTTGCCTTCTATTAAAAATTAGTTTATAATTATAGGAAGTATATTAACTCTTATCAGAAAGCCTTAGGACTAATATTCGCGTATCTATTTAATAATTTGATCCTTTTAATAATAATGCAGTAGGATTTTATAGGCTGGGTGTTCAGTGAGACGCCCAGCAAGGCGATGGGCAACGGTGGAGGGAGATAATATGCGAACGTCGGAGGCTTTGCGAATTAACGGCTCAACGCCCGACTCAACGTCTTATATAGCTTCTTGTATAGAGACTTTAGCTTCGCAAGAACTGAATTTAGGAAGGGATATGCTGATTTGTGCTAGAAATTTTCAATTTAGGTGTAATTTAGCAGGGGAGGCATAGGCGAATGGCTCACTAGGGGGTGTCTCTCGCTTCCTGGGCCCCACATTAATATGCCAAGACGTCTCGCCTCCACCACCCGGCCGATTTCGCCGAAAACTTGTTTCTAACCAAATCCACCCTACTTTTTTCAAGACAAACATGGCGTAAGTACCTAGGTGTAGCGTATAAATTAGCTGGTTTGCTAACTTAATTCGTAGCTTTCCTTATAAAGAAGGAGATCGTTTAACCCTATACACTGAGGGTGAGCAAACATTTTGGGGAAATCTGCAAGTCCGAATAGGGAGGCTGTATCAACCCTGGACACTCTCTTGCGTAATGGAGGTCGACGTGTTACAGCCCGTAACTAGTCCTACTCGAGCAATCCTTAAGCTCTACGACCGGCGATTCGCAGCGCAGCTTCGTAAAGATAAGACGATCGATCCATGGACCACCGACCACGAGTCCGCCTATATCGACTTTATTCGCAGTAGCCGCGCCCAGGACTTTCTAGATAAATTACGCAACGACGATGACTTTGAGGAGCCAGAAGAAGGCTGGGATATTGCTGAAAACGAAGCCTATCTCCATGATTTATGTATTGACATGTTCAAAACCGAAACAACAGTATATACTAAGTTGCAAAGTTACCAAGGGACCCGAATCCCGCGCCTATTTGCGCTAGCCACACTTAGCATTAAACCACCATATCTTGAAAACGGCGTCGACTCTGCTCCACCCGACTCCGAGCTCTTCCAGGTAAATGGTATCCTGCTCGAACTTATCCCCGGCTTTACTCTCGCCCAGCTCGACGAGGACAAGGCCCCACACACATCCTGGCAGGCCATCGTTAACCAGGCCATTCAAATCGTACACATCCTCTCCGACCATAGTATACTAAACGGAGACATTCGCACCTCTAACATACTAATTACCCCGGACGCCCACGCCCAAGGCGGATATCGAGTTATTGTAATTGATTTTGCGCAGTGCAGATTTCGGGGAGAAGATGAGTCGGATCTTAAGTGGGGTCGTGCAAAGTGGAGTCAGGATGAAGAGGGGGCTGTTGGGGCTGTTATGAAGGCGAGATTGAAAAAACTTGGGTTTAATTTGAAGTATAAAAGGTCAATGAGATATTTGGAGTGGGCTGATGGAGAAGGGGATGAGGAGAATTAGCTTAATTTATAGTAGTAATGCTGACGTTAAACTAGAATAAACTGTGTTCTAGTGTCGATTAGTTAATTCGTTCATGGTATCTCGCGGAAAATAAAGGAAATGGTAGGGCTTAAGGACGTCGCGCGCGATAACATAATAATGGTTCGGAATTAGGTAAAAAAGACGACATATCCTTTTTCGGTAGGCTCAATTTAGTTATTCTAGCAATTAGAAATAGTCTGGGGTAGATATTAAGAGAATTTAGCTTATAAAAGGTGTATTTTAGTTCTTTTACCCGGCATCTACTATATATAAAATTTAAATCGCCCCAGACCTTCTAACAAAGGGTTTCTAGGTGCGGTTTAGCTGTTGTGGATAAACTTCGGTAGAAGGTCTGGGCACGAGATAAAGCCGTGATACCTTGTTGGCCACTCAGTCACGTTACTTCACTTGTCTATAAAATTCTATCCTGCTACTCTTGCCTGTGTTGTTCATCTTCTACCTTTATTTCATGTCATGGTTGTGGCTCCCTTTGATTCCTCAATCAATTAAACACTTAAAATACTGAACCTATTGCCGTTCTTCTCCAACGTAATACACACATCATTGAACACTGAGTACATCTACTATCAATTATAGCAATTTTAATCGCCCAAAAGACTCTCATTCCGATATCTCACTCTAATACTGTCGTTTGCTACCGTTAATCAATGAGGAAATGCACTGCACACTGCTTTGTTTTCAAGAAACACTTCTTAACTCGCCAATCCGAACCTATTGCTCAATCAAATCTAAGCAGTCAACCCTTAACATAATAGATTTGGGGGAACTGCTGTTGGGTGTTTCTGCGTGGTCCAAACCCTCTAGATCCGGTCACATAGCTCCTAGCAAGCCAAGAGGCATCACGCTTTAAACACCACCATCAATTATGTGCGTCACCGCCACCTACATCTACCCTTGCAACACCAATTCACATTGCGAACACATGCATATCCGGTGCTCAGAGATCCAAAGCCTCCGTCCCTACCCTGTCCCGAACCTTACCCCACCACGATGTCCCAACCGCTATCAGGACGTCTACCGCGTTCAGGCCATCTGTCCTAGATGCAATAAGCCCAGCCTGGACATGGAAATAGCAGCAGAGCCAATGGGAGAAGAGATGGAATTTCTCGACCCGGAGATAGAACACACGGTGAGAAAGCATATCCAGGCGCCGGGATCTATTGTGGGGAACACAGCAAAGCGTCATAATGCAAGAGACGGCGGAAGAACTGCGAGACGTGATGATGGAAGCAAAGAGCTATATGTCTGGAGAGGTAGGGAACTCTGAGAGATGCTTGGAGGTGCTCCTGCCTGGGTGGCGCTGTGGATGTGCATGTTGGGTGCTGTGTTGAAAAACCCTTGTGGATTAACCTTTCTAGGCCTTTTCATGTTTTCTACTAGGCGTTACCGAAACTCGCTCTGGATGGCGGGGCGAGAGTGCTGGTGATTCGTCGTGGTTGTCTGGAGACTTGATGAACTTGGGTATATTTAGGCGTTAAGGTGAAGGATGGAAGAAATTCTGGAAAAGTTCATGCCGAAGATGGAAACAGGCGACCACCAACTCATCAGAGCAACCGTACGCCGATAATTAACCCTCCCACTTCGTACAGTTAGCAGTACATGGACTAGGAGCTAAAAGTTCCCGAGAAATTATTTTGGCAAAGCGAAAAATCATGGCATCACTCTGCGTATTGAAATGCATACGCATAGTTGGAGAAAGCACTGTGCAGCTAGCACAGTATTACATTCATTACGGGATATGCCCTACATTAAGTCATCGCAAAAATAGGGGCTTCTGACCGGTATATGTGCCTAATGTCGACAAAGCCGTCCAACCGATCTACGGCCTAAGTATTCATTTACGCCGTTTCCCATAAATCCCATGTGCCAGAAACGCCGCCGCCAAAATACCGAAATCACATCATGAAACCATAGCATCGGCCTCGCCGTTCCCGTTCATAGCTTCATCGTCATCGTCGTCATCGTGACCTTCTTTGTCTGCGTCTAGTCCCAGACTCAGCTTGGACGGAATGTCCTTGTTGGCTTCTCGTGCTTTCTTCTCCGCCCATGCTCGTAACCGGACGAGGTTTCTTATCCGAGCCTCACGGCGCGCACCTTGGTTACCAAGTATGGCCTCGTTCACCCGGTTTGCGACGGTTTGCCGTAGATTTGGGTCTAGGAGAGCGGCAAGAGGTGGTGCTAGGTTTTCCGGTGGGAAGATGAGGAGCGCCATCGTTCGTTCCAGGTCTTCCAGAAACTCTGGGTTCGTGGGTGCTCGAGGTGCGAGTTGTGAGGTTGCGAAAGTAAGAGCGGGCGTTATGTCGGCATTAGGGGTGGACATGCAGTTTCGGATGAGTTCGATGAGCTGCAGTCGCAAAAGAGCAAAGTGGAGGGAAGGGTCTAGGTCGAGAATCTGCCACATGTGGATAAAGGTTAGTTTATACTGGCTGTGAGAGGCTGGCTTGAAATATGCGAAAATGACATAATGTTGTTCATATTGAAGACTGAAGTTTTGGAGTTTGTTATCATCAACACCCGAAGGCTATGAGTGGTGCATGAACTATATTAATCATAACAAGAGGGTGAGCACAAAAAATGAGGAGATAGGCTGACTTGAGGGTTGAGGTCATTAATCTTATGTATTGCAGTCTCGATATCGCCGGCATGAATGGCATTCCGGATTTCCACCCTTGGCCGTATCGATTCTTCTTCAATAGGCGGTTGGATGTTGGCTTCCATAGCGAATTTCTTCGCTGCCGACGGATACCCTTCGTTGATCAGGTAGTCCATAATGACGAAGTTTATGTCCCTGTCGAGAGCGGTGATGCATGTTAGCTTCTTGTCTCCTATCAAGGCAGCATGGTAAGGGAATAAACAACGAGAGCATAAGCTCGTAGATTATCAGAAAAACAAGTTAACATGTTCTCCACATAGAATTTCGGAGAGATTCCCAACTTGATATTTGGCACATCATGGAAGAAGATAGAGGAGGTGGGTCGTGCTAGGTAGCAAACATAGAGGAGATCTTACGTCTTGGAAGGTTTGATTTCGTCTACCCGACGTTCGAAGGGATGCCGCGTCGGCGTGGCTGCCGAGACTGAAACGGTGGAGGAGCTCTGACGGGCAGTAAGTTTGCGTGTCAGGCGCCATAGTCAAGGTGGTGGATATTACCATGGTGAAAGAGAGATGTTGCTACCGTATCTCCATCAGTTGTGGATAGGCGCTGTTCGACCTAGGTCGAGGTACAGGGCCGGACGCAGATTTTTCTTCAGGCTGTGGAGAGAGGGATGCCTCGACGTCCAGCTTCGACAGTGGAGCCCGCTTAGCGACAGCTTGGCGCTTTATGTCAGCGTTCAAGGCACGGTACAAGCCCAAGGCCGGCTGACCGACAAGTCAGCCATGCAGCTTCGGTTTATGTACTCGGGGCCGCGTTGCTAGGTAGCTCCATGGAAATACTTCTGGCTTGTGAAAGCGTACCGAGGGCTCTAAAATACATTTCCAAGTGGGTATACGCACTGCATATGCACCCCTCGCATGTATATTGATTTTGGATATTCACAAACCTTTCAGGCGAACTCCGATTGGGCAACTTTGACGAATGCAAGCCTCGCTTCAGCCTCTTTGAGTTCAAACTAATTTCTCGAGACAAACGAATGCCGATTGTTTCCCTTATTGCTGACCGGGTCTATTGCTATCCTATAGCCGTCTTATACGTCGACATATTACTATGGAGTGATATCATCATTTCCAAGAAGAAATTTGGCTCATATTCCTCCCCCCACCATGGCGTCGGTCCAGAGAAGTCATTATTCTCCGCCATGGGGAAATGCAAGCATTATTGGAGTTGCTGGGAGCTCTGGTTCCGGCAAAACATCCTTGGCCCTTGCCATAGTAGCATCTCTTAATCTTCCCTGGGTCGTTATCTTGTCAATGGTCTGATCTCTCCTCACATGTCAAGGTTCTCGTGAGCATATCTGATAGGACTATAGGATTCCTTCTACAAGTCTTTGACACCGGAGCAGTCAGCAGCAGCTTTTCGGAATGAGTATGACTTCGATTCGCCCAACGCTATCGACTTTGATATCCTGGTGGATCGTCTTCGAGATATCAAGGAAGGGTATACGTAGCCTTATCCCAGCTTTGCCTAATTGCTCATGATAGTCTAGGAAGAAGGCTGAGATTCCTGTCTACTCTTTCGAAAAGCATGCCCGACTCGATAAGGCTACCACTATCTATTCTCCTCATGTGTTAATATTAGAAGGCATTTTTGCCCTTCATGATCGGCGAGTGCTAGATATGCTTGATTTGAAGGTAAACACCTAAGCATTCTGCTATCCGTAGCATTTCTTATACCACTAGCTAACTGATCTTTAGTTATTTGCTGAAGCAGACAGTGATCTCTGCCTTTCCAGACGACGTATATCTACCTTCTCCAAATAAAGTATCTTCTAAGCTAACGGTGCAGCAAGCAAGTCCTTCGCGATGTTAAAGAGAGAGGACGGGACATAGAAGGTTGCATCAAACAATGGTTTTCTTTTGTGAAGCCAAATTTTCATAGATACGTTGGGCCTCAGCGAGAAATAGCTGGTGAGTAATAGCCTTCTTTTGTCTAAGAGACTTCTGAATCAAAGCTTACGTCTTCAAGATATCATAATACCTCGAGGAATTGAGAACAAGGTTGCCATAAGTATGTCATATATCTCCATTATTGCAGAATAGAGTCATCTCATATATGTTAGGCATGGTTTCCGACCGTATTCAAAAGATACTCTCACACAAATCAAAGTTGCACCAAATCGAACTACGTCGGCTAGGTGAAGTGGCTGAGGATGCTCCTTTGTCCTCCAATGCCATCATCCTAAAACAGACGAATCAAATCCGTGGCATCAATACCCTCCTTCTAAACCCAGAAACACCCAGAGAAGATTATATCTTTTACTTTGACCGTATGGTTGCGCTTCTAATCGAGAGAGCCATTGATTTTCTTCCGTTCCAGCCGAAGCAGGTTTGGGCTCCTCATGGGAATGCGTACATGGGTCTAGATCGATCGGGAGAGGTACGTCTTCTATCACCGTTCCCCCGTTTACCACCAAAAATCTCATTTCTCTATTAGGTCAGCGCAGTAGTGATTCTACGCGGTGGCAGCGCCCTTGAAACTGGTCTCCGGCGAACTATACCTGATTGTCGTACGGGCCGCATTCTTATCCAAACGAATTACCGAACGGGAGAGCCTGAATTGCATTACCGGGCCCTTGCCTCTGGTACGCTTTCTTTTACTGTTAATCTCCATGTAGTTATGCTGATATCATCTTTAGATATGTCGGAACACGCTATGTTACTCTTACTTGATTCTCAAATGTCAACCGGCGGGGCAGCACTTATGGCGGTACGCGTGCTGGTCGACCACGGAGTCCCAGAGGACCGAATCGTGTTCGTGACATACATGGCAGGGCGAGTTGGTGTGAACAGGCTACTGAGTGTATTCCCAGAAATGCGGGTCGTAATGTGTAGAATGGGAGATGATATGGAAAACAGATGGGTAGAAGCGAGATATCTAGGTTGCTAATGGAAAAATCCATATATGTACAGCGAACCACAAGCTCATGCCCTTTAACTTCCTGGCGTGCTTGTCAGAATGTGCTTCGTTCCTGTACAAGCATTACAACTACTGTTCGGACAATGTCAGATACAGCCAAACTGTACACCTCTCGACCGTAGCCCGAAATCAATGAAAGGGAATAACGCAGCCCAAAACGCCTCGAATGCCACCAAAAACCTTCCTATCTTTAGCCACTGCTACAGAGCGCTCGACGCCAAAAACCCTGCAGCTGTCCCGCTTAGCAATACAAGCCCTAAGTCCATGTTATAAAAAATACTCCGTCGTAACTTCTTTGCCTTGCTGTTGTTGCTGCTCCGCACGGTGCACATCGTTCTCTGGCGATGCATCGAACACGTTAAAAAATCTCTCTCCGGTATCACTAACCTCCAATACACTAGCCATATTCCCACACCTGTAGCAATAATTAGGTGCACTCCATACAGTGCTCAACCGGTCATCGTACAGCACCTGAAACCCTTCCTGGCAAAGTTGGTGCGCGCGCAATATGTGTGACATGGCGTTGACCTCCAAGAATTTCTTCACGACCTGTGCCCCGAATGTATACCCGGCGCCTCTGGGGCTCAGCGAGAACTCGTCGCGCTCGGAATCGGGGTCGCTCCACACGAGATCTGCCATAGGGCCTTCGTGGGGTATTTCGCGGAAGCGATCGATGATCTTGATCTGGTCGATCGAGTGGATGGAGGGAGAGAGGCCACCGTGCACGCAGAAGATCTGGTCGTTGATCACGACGGACAACGTTAGGAAGTCGAACATGTCGGTGAAGTAGTGCCACACATTCGCGTTACCGTATTTGCGCGAGCACTCGGTGTAGAAGCCATATGACTGTGTGACGCCACGCGATTCGTGGTTGCCCCGGATGAGATGCACGCGGTGCGGGTACCGCAGCTTGAGGCAGACAAGAAGGGATATTGTTTCGACGCTGAAGAGGCCGCGGTCGACGTAATCACCTGCGAACGAATGAGACTGTCAGCGAACGTCTGCGCAGGAGGGTGTCGCGTGCTGAGGGGAGGCCGCTTGCATACCAAGAAACAGGTAATTTGTATCCGGACAAGGCCCTCCAATTTTGAATATCTCTATCATGTCGAAAAACTGGCCGTGAATATCACCGACGACCGTCACCGGTGCGAGAATGTGCACCACGTTGCTCTCCTTCATGAGGAGCTCTTTCGTCTTCGCGCATATTGCCTCGATGACCGACTCGGCCAAGAGTTCCTTCTTGTAAAGCCTTGCTATGCACTCATCGAGATCGACAGTTGCTATGGAGGGAGGAAGAAGTCAGCTTGAAGGTATTTCTCGTCCCGGAAAGATATTGCTTACACGGAAGACCTGGCATATCTAGAGGTCTACGGTAGGTGTGAGGTTTGCGCCGGCTCCTTCATTCGTAAAGGTTCAGGGAAACAAATCCAAGCTGTTTGCCAAGTCTGTATCGTAAAATCATTCTCGACGCATCCTGAATTTCCTCTGTAGCAAGGCTGTTACCGGAGTCAACGTATTTGGAGGCGGTATGGAAGACTTGAATGACTGTGTGAGGCGCGGGTCGTTTAGTCACTGCCAACCAGCAGCTCTTTTAGTTGTGACCACAGGGTTACTTCCAGACCCTTTACCACAGCTTAAATGCAATTGTAAGAAGGTCTGTATAAGTTTTGCATCTTCTATCTTTATAGTTTACTCTGCATGCTCTCAAAAAGCCTATTAAAGACAATCATTACATTGGCACGGTTGAACGAATCGCGTTGCAAGAAGCCCGCAATAATAACTTAGTCAGCGAGAGCGCCGCTTCGGAAGACATCAAACTAATAACCTTTACGTCCAACCTCACCAACGGCAAGTCGTGCATAGCAGCCCATCTTCAGCCTGTTCTACCCATTTCCCATGTCTCCGCTACTTTTAGACACTCTGTGCCATAGCCAATTTCGTCTCACCTGGTCTCTGGAGCTCTTTCTCTTGGCGGCTGTTCTCCCTCTCACCTCATCAGCTTTAAAATTTCAAGTCTATTATTCACCACGTTTATCTCTATAATACTCTTGCTTTCACTCAACTTTAAAAACCCGAAGGCCTCCAATACGTGCTGCCTACTGCCTTGCGAAGGCTTGTGCATTTTCTTCGCCAAGCCTTGTGAACTGAATCCTAGCTTGAGACGTGAGTAAATCCTCCGCTTTTCCCTCCTCTACTCCACCAAGATAACTATATCCATAACTTCGTTCATCAAAGCCTCATCTTGCTTTTGATAGAATTGTATTCTCATATTCCATTAGCTAGAAAGGCTGTTCTCGGATGGCGTGGAGTGGTCCCGCGGCAGGCACGGCGCCATATCAACCACCCCAGTACGCAAATGGCCAGCCACCGTACCAGCAACCACCTTACGGTCAACAACCGCAGCAGTATCCTCAACAGCCATATGGTCAGCAACCTCCGTACGGTCAACAACCTTATCAGCAGCCACCCTATGGCCAATCTCAATATCCTCAAGGTGCTCCTTCACAGCAAGGGCAACCTCCCAGTCAGTAAGTCATACTCGATGATTTCTTATTTTGTGATCATTGCATTATTTTTGTGCAAAATTGGTTACGCATAACCAACTATGACTCACTTCGGCACGTGTCTCGTTGTAAAACTAGTAGTAGTTTAATGGCGCTGATAACGTGATAGACCGCCATATCAGAAGCGTAAAGGTAATCCAATAATCACACGCTATCCACCTCCGCCAGGTTATCGTGGTCTTGCACAAAATCAAGCTCCTCCTTACGGGCAGAACCAGTATCCGCCACCTCAGGGTGGTTATCAGCCTCCTCCGCAAGGTGGATATCAGCAGGGATATCAACAACCTCCAAAATATCAACAGAATCAAGGCTATCAGCAACCACAAAGTTACCCGCCACAGCAAGGCCCGTATCGACCTCCACCAAATTATCAACAGTCTGGAGGGTACCAACAGCTTCCTCAGAATTATCAGCAGGGCTATCCTCAACCTAGTTATCCGCCAAATCAAGGAGGGTATCAGCAACCGCAAGGCTATCAGCAACCTCCACAAGGCTATCCGCCTCAGCAAGCAAGCTACCAAAGCTACCCGCCTCAATCCAGCCAGCCGCCTCAAGGTCCACCGGATCCTAATGCCCCACCATATCCACAGTCCGGACAACCTTGGCAACCTCCAAATCAACAAACGCCTTATCCTCCGAATGATCAGTATGGTCCGTATGGCTCTCAGCCTCCTCCAAGCGCACAAGACCCGAACGCAACACCTATTCCAACCCCGGCACAGCCTCACACAGATCAAACCACACCGATTCAAGGACAGCCTTCAAGCGCTGTGAGCATGAGCTCCGACCCGGCCAATGGATCAAAACCCGGTGAATTATACCTAGCTTGGGATGACTGGGACTTCGACTTCGATGGTGCCATATGGCCGAAAGGAAATGAACCAATCGATCCGAATCTGAGCCTTGGCGTTATCTGTGAGTCATATCAACGTCAGAGTTTCGGTATGAGAGTCTAATGTTCTATAGTATGGCGCCCAGCGAAGCAGGTAACCCGTGCTCTGCCTTCGACATATGCCGAAGCAGAAGAACAAGCGTTGCGGCCGCCTGCCGAGAAGCTTGGAAACGGAGAGTCCGTGTCCATCTATTTCACACTAGAGAACTCGCACGAAGCTTTCTTGAATGTGAGACAAACAGATGATTGGCCCAATGTCATGGACGATCCGATTTTCGTCGAATTTCCGGACATAAACGTTGAGCTCATATCTTTGGAAGATGTGATTGCAAGCCGCGACCGTCCTGATTGGTCAGTCGAAGAGGTTGTTCAGGATAGAGAAGATAGAGAAATAACTGATTCTAATTGGAACGTCATGGATAACCTTGAGCAAGCCTTGACTTCAGGTCAACATTCTGCCAACGAGCCGGAATCAGGCGCAAGGGATAAATCAGATTCTCCACACGCCCAGCCTTCGGCTGCAAAGGATCAAAGTCAGGAAGATATACTTGCTCAATTGGGCGTTACGGGTTCACCAAAGCCAGTATATCCGACTCCAGGCCCAGCCTATATGCCTCCTCAACCTGTAGAGGAGCCCATGAAAACTCCGGATAAACCTCCACGGTAAGAAGGTTGTTCGTATAGCTATGAATTTAACTGACGTACTCTAGACCTTACGGCGATAAGGGGCCCCCCCGCTCTAATTCGTACAGCGGCTACCGGAGTTCGTCATATGGGCAACCTCCTCAGCGCGGCTACGGCTCAATGCCATCTCATCATTCACATCCTCCCCTCCTCCCTGAATCCGAGAATTCTCCATCCTATGACCCGTGGAAGGTTGATCAGCCATCGAATCGCGCCAATGGACATTCTAGCTACGATGGTACGCGCGATAGTCCTGCTCGATCTGAGGGAAGTAATCGTACCTTAGCAGGCTCTGACTTCGAAATGGAAATTAATAAGACTAACGCAACGAACGGGGCTGACAAAATCGGTCCACCGGAGCCTCGGCTGCAGCGCACTGAAAGTTCCGCCTCAAGGAAACGAAGTTATGATGAAACTGATCAAGAGGATGGTAAATTGCGACAGTCCGATGATTATACGCCTCGCTTAAAGAGGCGCCAGCCACAAGTCGCCGCCGCTTATAGGTAGGATTGTTCTTCGGAGTGTTGTATTCATTGCTGATGTTCCTAGTCGTCGATAGTAGGTCTGCCATAGCGTAATGGAGATGTTGCTCTACGCTGTTAAAGTCCTGCTGTTTAAAGAGTAAAAAGTAATAATCGCCGCCTGTACTATATACACTCTGCATCGCGCGATGGCGCGGGTGGGATTTTTCTCTCATGTCCTCTAGTCTGTTGACCTAATTATGGTCCAGTCTGGGCGTCTCTCAATATCAGGCTTGTAGCGACCGGGGTCAAGAAGCTCCATAGATCGCTCTCTGGCATTAGTGCACTTTCTATTTATCTTTTACTGTCTCCAGGCCTCTGTCTGTTGCTTCAGACCCTGTTATTCTTTTAAAACTTCATCTCGTGGCGATTCTGTTTTCGTAGAGTCTTTTTCTGTATGTTTTTCAAGTTACTCAAAACTATCACACATGTCGTCCCAGCTAAATAGTAATCTCTTGTCACTCTGCTCGTTGACCATGAACATTCCGAACCTCGTTAGCTCACTCGTCACTTGTCTGTTAGTCAGGGATCCGAGTTTCAACAACCTCTATAAATCCTTCAAATCACCTCTAATTTCATGGCTCTCACGCTAAACCGTCAATCGTTAGATTCTCTACTGCCCGGTGGTGTTACTTTATTTATTAATTTCGGTTGTCCCTATAAATGTAGCGTTTATGGGAATGAGTTGGAGAAGACGTCACCATTCTATTTCAGAAAGCGTTGGGCGGAACCGAGACGATGTTTTACCACCTAAATATCTTCACGAATTGGAACGCGACTACGCATAGCTCACGGTTATGCTTTGGGCCTCTTTTGAAAAATTTCAGAAGCTTATCGGAATGGCTTGTGGTGTGGCAACCATTAGACGACTTACCCTTTGCACTCTTATTTTCCAAGAGCCGACCTGATGCATAACCCTGAGCTGTGTGCAGCTGAATTCCAGCACTCATCATTCAGTATCACGACCAGGAGTCAGCTTTCGAAGAATAAGCTCCAATGGTAGGACCATAAGACCTCAAGAGGCATAGATTTCAGATAGTTGACTATCATTTCACCAATCTATCCCCCTCGCCTTCGTCATCACTTTCCTCACTTTCAGTCTCCTCTTCCTCCTCCGTACTTTCCTCCTCTTCGGTCTCTTCGGTTTCCTCGCTCTCTTCTTCATCCTCTGCCAGCCAATCATCCAACGACCTTTCCTTGATGCCATTCGTATTCTTCGGGGCAAGGCCCGTGTCTACAACCCTGCCAACACCAACTGCGCTGTCCAACTTCTCACTTGCCGTCTCCCTCCGACCCGGCTCGTATTCCTTGCCAGGGCCTCCAGCCTCGTCTCTCAACCGTGAATCAGGCTCCTTCCCTCCTTCCACCCACGGCGGTAGATCCTCGTATCCTCTGAGTCCGCCCACGCCACCTTCATCCCCGACGACCAGACTCGCGCTGCCGAGCGTATAGCCCTTGCGAGTTTCGCTGGGGCTTGGCGTCTGCGGAACAGGTTTCGGTGCGAGGAGAAGGAGAGAGGCTAGCTGGGTGGACGAAGGGGTGGCGAGCAGCGCACGGTAGACGCGGGCGCGATCTCTGAGATCGTAGGAGGTGTCATAGCGGGTGAGAAGCAAGACATAGTGATAGAGTGCCTGTATCGGATGCGGTTTCTCCGCTTCCTTATGCCCTTGGTGCGGGGCTTCCTTCGCTGGCTCCGTGTCCCTGAATCCGCCCTCCTCCTCAAACCCAGATAGCAGCGATGCCGCGTCCTGAGGCTGCGATGTCTGAGGCACGGGGTCCGGAGGCGGATTCGCGTTCAAGTAATGCACATACACTTTCGCGGCCAGCAGCACAATCTGCAGCTTGGCCGCCTCCGCCTCGTCACTGAACCCCTTGACCAGAATGCGCAGCACGTCGGCAGCGATGTTGTTCTCCGGGTCCAGTCCCGCGAACTCGCCGACCAGCCATATGATGCTGGCGCGGGCCTGCGCGCTGGTCGCCGCGTCCAGATGCTTCGCCAGCCGCACGACGGTGGTGCGGTGCGCGCCGGGATCCCGCTGGATCAGGTGCCGGATGACCTCGAGGCTCTCGGCGACGAGATGCGCGTCCGCGCTGCCGATGTGCGCGAGCAGCAGGCGCAGGCAGCGCGCCGATGTGCGCGGGCTCGTCGCGCTGCTCTGCGCGCAGCGGCCGATGGCCCGCACGGCTTCGCGCACCAGGCCCGGGTCCTGCGACCCGCTGCGCGAGAAGTGCGACAGCTCGGCCAGGATCAGGCTCTGCAGCCGCGCCGGCGCGTGCGGGAAGATCAGGGTGAGTAGCTCCAGCTTCAGGCGCCAGATGTGCGGCGCGTCGGTGCTGCGCACCAGGAAGTGCGTGTAGTGCGCGGCGAAGGGCTCGGGCCGCGCCAGACACACCTGCACGATGTTGTAGAGCGCAATGTGCTGGATGTCGGTTCCGGAGCGTAGTAAGGAGATTAATGGTCCGATGGCGCTGTCGAGGTAGGTCGAGTTCCCGAGGTAGAGGTAGCAGCGGACGACGGCGATGACGACGGCGGAGTTGCGCGATTGCAGGAGCGGCCTGCATGATTTGAGGAGGAGGTCGAGATCTGGGTCTAGGAGGACGATTTCTTCGGTAGTGTAGGAGGGGTTGTCGTCATCTGAAAAGCTGTCCGAGTCGTAGAATCCTTTGGCAGTTTTTGTAGTGGTAGTATCATTAGTATTCGAACTACTTTTCTTAACACGCCTTGTCCGCCGTGGGAAGCATTTCCGTGCATATATCATCATGAGTCGCAGTGTGGCCAGCTGACCCCATTCGTCCATGTCTACTAACTTGCGAATGAGGCTGCGATAGTGGGGGTGTATAAGATCCATCCGTTCTGGGCAGACTTCCAGAAAGGCGGCGACGGCCGCGCCGGCCACGAAGTACTGCTTGTCTCCCAGCAGTGTTGAGAGGTACACCAGAAGCTGTGGCAGCGTCGTAGGGTCCAGGGAGTAGCATTTCGGTATAGCCAACGCCGCTGCTCGCCGCACATACGGACTCATATCGCCTGCTCCACGCTTGATACCCAGGGACACGATCTGGCTAATGACGGGGACACGGATGCCCGACATTACACGGAGCGCTAGCGCCCGCAGCTGGGGGTTCGAGTCTGTGAGAGACTTCTGGATTGTGTTGATGGACAGCAGCGCCGTATCCGGCTCCGCTTCGGCATGGTGGAGTAGGTATATATAGACGAGCTTCTTTATTTCCAGGGAAGGCGATGCGATATTTTTGATTACGGAGCTGAAGTAGGGAAGGGTGGGTTGGTTGCGGTGGGTCATCTTCACAATAATATAAGTTAGCATTAGACTTTATGCCGGATAGCGGAGGGGTGGTCGTACAGTGATGACTTTCCGCAGACCTTCAAGCACGTCGCGGTCGGAGCGGCTGTCGAGCAGCTTCTTGAGTTGGGCGGCAGGGAGCACGCGAGTCGACGTCTTGCGGATGTAACTGGCATCGCGTGCAGCTTCGAGGGTGAGGTCTCGAGCTGCGGGAGTAAATTGGGCGTAAGTTGCTGGATGCATGACGAGGGATGATGGTGTAGAGTGTACCTGTTTCCAGCATGCTAGAGATGCGGGATATAGACTCCATTTCTCCGCCTTTTCTCTCGGAGGAGATGAGACGTATGAGCGTTGTTGGTTGTAGTTTTTTCGGGAGAACGGGTGGGGGTGACGTTGAGGTGATCGCGTGGGATGGCTCAAGCTGTTTCTCCTCGACTCCGCAACACAATCCCGCTATGGGTTGAAAAACAAAGCGAGGCGGCACCTGTCGATATACGGTACTCTCTATAGCTTTCTAAATATACGGAGACACCACCACACTCTACCATTTCAAATATGTCCAGCACACGACTAGACTCAAACCCACCACACAGCTCCATACTCTAGAGCAATCCAGCAACACAACTTCCTCCTCCCTCCCCAATGGACCCAGCTACACCGCGTAAGCCCTCCCTCACTCCCACCGTCCTCCACCCGCTCAGCCTCCCCGGCTTTCTCACCCACCTCGTCTCGCAGCCCTCGCCGCCCCAAACCACCATCATAGTCTGCACCTCGCGCTCCGCCTTCCTCGCCGACCTCCTCACCTCCCTCACTCCGACACCCCAATCAAACACCCAAGACCAAGACCAAGACCAAGCAGCCCAGCCCCTCCTCCCCCCAACCCTCCGCACCCTCCTCGCCTCCCAGCGCATCCGCCTCGCCTTCTGCGCCTCCGTCCCCGCCCTGCACGCCTACCTAGCCGCATACAGCGGGCCGGCCGGAGAACCAGATGCTCGAGCCGATATGGCGCGGAAGGAGGGCGAGGAGGAGGAGCAGCATCCGGCGCTGGTGCTGCTGAATCCGCTCGCGCTGCTTGCGCCGACGCCGGCGTTCTCGGCGCAGGGGCTCGGGAGGCTGGTCGCGGCGGGGGTGGAGGCGGCGGGGAGGGCGCGCGCGAGACTGCTGGTTGTGGAGTGTGTGGGGGCGGGTGCCGGAAGGGGGCGGAGAGGGGTGGTGGGGGAGGGGGAGGATGTCGATATGGAGTTGGGATTGGATGAGGAGGATGCTGGGGATGGGGAAGGGGTGGGAGGGCGATTGGATTCGAGAGAGGAAGATCCATGGGAGCAGGATATTCCTATTCTGAATGTGTCGGCGAGGAGGTTTGGGTCGGGCGGTGGGGAAAGGGGATGGGCGGGACGGACGGTTAAGGCGAGGAGGGTTATGGAAAGGTGGTGCCGGTTCTCTTCTTTGGAGGGTTATTGACCATGAGGTGGAACGGGTTCTTATGGGGTTTATATGAAAACAATATCACGCTCATACAACCTTCCAGTTGCTCCTCCTGAAGCGTCTCGGATTACCTCAAGTAGTGCTTTGACTCTGAAATACAGTGACAGTATCCTTCTCAATGCTCTTCTTGGTCGTTTTCGTGTTTGCGTCGGTTACCACTACAATTCCCCTAAGAGATCTCTTATGTTGGATTTGAACCCCCCAAATCTTTTGATTACGCTGTTCAACTCTGCTTGGATATTGTACTTTGCTAGTGAAGCGAGGCACTGAAGTAGCGCTAAACCACTTGCCATAGGTTCTCTATCTCTCAGATATTAATTGGATTGGATCGGGCTAAACATACTAAAGCACTCCAAAAGCCTTGATCCAATCTCAAAAAATATGGTCAAGGGTCGTACCATGCTTTGTGCGATTGAACACCTGCGCTTAAGAATTAAAGAGAAGGCAGTCAAGCTCGCTTGAAAAGGATTTGAATTGTAGTTGGATTGTTCTCTAGCTCCACCTTAGGCTTCTGCAGCTACTCAGTCTCATAGGATCTCATGATATCGTCTACATCTTCAACCACGAGCAACCCTTGCCCTAAATTTTTCTTCTAGTACAACCCACTAGCTGCCTGAACCAAACAACGCTTTTGGCCAGCCCACCCACAGTTCGTATTCGGTATCATTTTCCAACTTAATACATCGCTTCTACCCACAGATGCCACAGCCCAAGAAAAGCCCATAATAGACCGTCTTCTACCAGTCCTTCTTGATATCAAAAGACCACTCAAACTTGAGATGCGTCTGGTTGTCGTCGTCGACGAATTTGGAGGTGGCGTTGTAGTGACCGCGGGTTATCATGCCGGTGGGGGCGGTTTCAGGTTCAACTGTAGGAAGGGGACATTAGCAGTGTATTTTTTTCCGAAGTGGAAGAACAACGAAGTCTATTGCACTTACACTTCTTCTCATAGAGTGGTTTCTCCTCGGTATTAGGGCTATAAGAACCCTGGATATCATCCAAGTCAGCATTCCATCCATCGACCGCGCGTTCAATGAAGTAGGGTCAATTTACAATCATCTCCTGCATCTTGTTCGACACGCCCAGCCGCTTAACCACCTGCACGTATTTCATGCCCGACAGAATCTGATGTTGCACCTTGAACTGTGCCTTCATGCGGAACACTGCACCCTCCTTGATTGTGAATGGCTTGCTCTTGAGAGCTTCGACGGCGCCCGGCTGCTTCAGGTCAATAATTATGTCGGGTCGTCCTTCGACTTCGAGACCGAGGGAGAGGATGATGCATTTGCGTGGGTCGCTGGGGTCGGAGATGTCTTTTCCGGCGCCAAGTCCCAGAGACTCTTTCCACTTGCGGAGGGATTCGTCGTTTTGGTCTAGTGTTGTGGTCAGTTAGAGGACTAGATCGGTTGGCTCAAGCATTGCGTATGGATAATGATAGAGAATAATAGAAGCAAAGTATTTCAATGTTGGGTTAGAAGCAAGGATATATGCAGGGGAATAGTGTACGCTATGACGTGTGTTCAGAGATGCGAGGACAAAAGTCACAGTGAGGGGCAGCTCAACTTGCTCGTGAGACCAAAAAGCGGCTTCCAGGAATTCAAAAGTACATATACGGTGCTGATGGTCTAGAATGGGTGGCAAGAGCTCCGAGATCACTCACCTAGCTTTTGATACTCATCAATGGTCTTCTTCTCACCAACCTTAAACCCCTCAGTGTGCTCTGGCTGAAGCTCGTCGTCGTGATCGTGCGTCATGTCTGCAGCTATTTGAGGGATTCAGTAACAAAAGCGAGGAGATGGGCTTCGATGCGGTTAGAGTGGAAGGTTGACTAAAGTATCAGGCGGCTGAAGAGGGGCGGGTATGCGAAGAAGATGTGTGAAAATGCGTGAAGCAGCCTGTTGTTGCCTCATCTGTGACATGCGGGGCAGCAGCAGGGCCGTGCAACGGACGTCCACACCGCCTCTCGAAATAGCTCTGGACTGGTGGAACACGAAGTGGCAGGTTATGTAAGCCTGCGCTGGGATATCGAGGCCCGTGATTGGATTTGCGCTGAAACGGGTCGTGCGCCAGCTGAGGCACGTCTGAGATGTCATTGCTGTGCCCTGGCTGCGCCTCCGCTGTGCCTTTTCACGATGGATAGGTGTGAAGCTTTTGACATCATAACGGATTTCGATCGAGCCTCGATAACCTCGAGGCGACTGTTTAAACGGATACTTCAACGTGAAGGCGATGATGTATGCAGGTGAATCTGGAGAAATCATTTCGGAACTACTTCACCTCTAGGAACACGTGTCGGGATATCCTATCCACAAAAATATTCTTGCTGTCGTGAGAGCTTCTTCACGACCTTTTCAATAATGAATTTCACTTCTCTAAATGTATTCGAGACATCCAGCAGAGCCAGCAGAGCTGTCAGGACTCGAGCAAACCAGTGGGGATCCCCGGCATGCCGAAGAGGTGGATCTGACAGTGCAGGTCATTCTTACCATTCGATAACTCGTTCAAGCTTCGAAACTGGCATGACCGTTGAATTTATGGAAAGATCTGGTGTGCTATGATGCACACCCTTCCCGTCCCTGGTCCCCCCAGAAAGGAGGCGCAAGCTTGATCAACAACAGGCTTTGACTGGTTGGTCGCTCTGTTGCACCGATTGATGAACTCCCTGTCGCATCGTCGCATCTATCACATCCCTGATGGGTAATCCGAGGCCGAAATAAGGAATTTGCGTGATCGAATGATGATTGAAGTCCGGGGAAATCGACTCCCAACCTCTTTCCGGCCAGCCACGCCTTCATTTGCCTAGCCCGCAAGGATACAGCCCCGAGCACCCAAGTCAAAGCTCTCACCATCTCCCTCGCCTAGCAACCAGAACTGCATCTCCAAACACTCTGCAGAGACATTAATTGCATCGCGCGCATACTTCATTTGCTGTCGCATTCACTCACGAGCCGACTCCGTCCACGGTAGCAGCTTGCCAGCAGAGCCGGTGGCTGAGGTTGCGCGCCCAAGTCACCCTCTCGTCACCCCCATCAACGCGCTGGCGCTGCAGCAGAAAACTTCTGCTTCCCGACCTCATTTCATCATCTCCATCACACTCCAAAATGGTTTCCAAGCGATCACTACCAGAGAGGCGAAATCCTCTAGTTGAGCCTGAGAACTCTCCTTCCCGTACGTACACGTAGTGCATCGCGCATTGCGCACCTCCTGGAACTCCATCGCTAACCATCGCAGATGAAATTCTTGTCGAGCGGCGGCGGTTAGGCCAAACGAACCTTGCCGTGAAGCCCGGCCAGACAGGTCTCGTAAACGCCTCCAAGATTGAGAACTTGGGTTCCTTCGACTATGCCCACCTCCGCGCCCCCTTACCAAAGGACCTGAGCGGATCCGGCATATTTTCGCTGTCGAAGACGTCCTCATACCCCGAATCATACTTCTTGATGGTACGATAATGTGGTGGTTGAGCAAGAACTCGATGGCTGACCTGAAATCTATAGCGCCGAAGCAGCGATGGTTACATAAGCGCAACTGGGATGTTCAAAGCTGCATTTCCATGGGCATCTGTAGCTGAAGAGGAAGCTGAGCGAAAATATCAAAAGACGTTCCCGTCCGCTGGCTCCGAAGAGGTGGCTGGAAGCGTATGGGTAGCACCAGAAGACGGTACGTCAAACAGCGTTGGATTACTACGAGGATTACACCAGTCGGCATTCTAACATCAATACTTCCCCAGCACTCAAACTTGCAGATGAATATGGCATGCGCGGATGGATCGTCGCACTACTCGACGCTGAACCGATAGAAAAGGGCAGCAAGGACAAGAACAACATCGAGATCATGACACCTCCAAGGTTTATCATACCGGAAAAGGGCTCGCTACTGCCGCCTTCAGCATCAGTCCGCGCTACGCGGAGTAGGACTTCCCGCTCTGTGTCCCCAAGCAAGATTGCAACCCCCGGCAGGAAAATCGCGAGCCCTCGAAAGTCACGCACCACAAGGAACTCAGTGAAGACGGAACCCTCTACCGCTCTAGGCACTATCGCCGCGACTAGCCCCTTGCAGAATGTCATGGAGAATGGGACACAGGGTTCTGAATCAGCTGTCTCCGAGTCTGTAGATGGCGAGACGGTCAGAATTGAGGTCGATGAGGCAGTCGAAAAGAATGGGGACGTCGAAACAACTACGACAACCGTAAAGGTCGACATACCTGCTGAACACCCGGAGCTCCCATTACCAGAGAGTACGGAGGACTTAATCGCCAAGGCAAAGGAGATGGTTGAGGAAGCGAACAAGCTAGAAGGGACAAAAGTAAATGGCGTCAAGCCATCGAAGCGCAAAGCGGAGGAGCTGGAAGTCGACGAAGAAGAAACTGTGGCAGAGGCACAGCCTGTCAAGAAAGTCAAGGTCCTGGAAGAAGAAATCAAAAAGGAGAAAGTAACAAGAAAAGCCCTGATTGGGCTAACTGCAATGGTTGCAATTGGGTTCGTACACCACCTGTAAAACCTCAGTTCTATGATTGACAACTAACCTGGAAAATAATAGGGCAACAATCCCATACTTCTTCTAAATTCCCAACGGCCATATTTCCGAACTCTATTTATAGCTCGCTTTTGTCTAGTCTTCATTGCGCGGTTGCTTGTGCCTCAGTTACAATCCCTTCCCCTTCCTCCTTCATCCCCTGATACCACGGACTTTACACATACTTTCCTCTTGTCTACTATTTAAGGGCGCATGGTACAACCACTTGTTTTGATCCCCCGGCGTTGCACAGATAGCACCTTTTTTCCGTCCTTTCGTTTACCTCCCAGGCAAGGTAGAGGTTGACAAAGCACCCAAGTCTCCGCAAAGTCTGAACTTTGCGCATCACAAAAGAGACCGAAACATGTCCTGTTCGTAGATATTGTAATTTCACGTCCTTCATCCCCCTCAATCCTCGTCGCCTCGCTCGCACCGGGCTTCACACGCCGCACTCCCATTCCTACGCTCCCGGCGCACTTGCACTTCATCACGACGTCATGCCACGTCCTTGCACGATATATAGGATTCAATAGAGAATTTTGCATGGCGACCTTACTCAAAAAATTTTTTGGTGTGTTAGGGGGGCAGTACTGACCCTTGATTTACCAGGGACAAGCGGCTGGACCGAAACTTACACGAGAGATAGACCCTCTTACCTAATGTAGCATTTGGTGTTTCGCTATCAACATGACCTCCCCATCACCATACCAGTTTCTCCAAGGTCCTGTCAGGCCGATCTGTTGATTCGATATTACTGTTGTCATACACGCTACTGAGTCAATGACTCAGGACAGTGCTAGTCATGGCAGCATGGCAAGAACGGGAACATTATGTATCAAATGATTCGATTACAAAAACTAGTTCAAGAGGGGTCTAAGGCAACATTCGAGCCCAATTTTACCCGACGAGGACCTCCCAAACACCTCATTGATATCGGAAAAGATATCCAACCCCTCGTAAACTCAAATTCGTCATAAAGCAATCAACGCACAAATTCAGAGACTCTGCTCCATCTCGGTAATGTACAGTTTGATATGTGACTCCATCTTCAGATACTCGTCATGCGCGCTGTGGACCTCATTCTCGATGTTCTCCTTGAGATCGGCCATCTGAGCAAATAATTAGTAAAATATTTCTTTCGTGAATGGCTTTGACTGGAATGAAAAGATGATACGTACCTTCTTCTCCGTCTGCTCGATCCTGACCCTTCTCCTCTCCATCTCACGGCCCTTCTCCCCCCTCTCCTCTGCCAGCCGCCTGTGCACGCTCTTCAGCTCTTCCATGCGCATGCGCGCCGCCTCCGCCTTCTCGTCCGCATTGCGCCGCAGCTTCTCGGTCCGCGCGTTCACGTTCGCCAGCTGCTTCTGCAGCAGCCGCTCCTGGCGCTCGACGTCGCGCACGTTGTTGCTGCGCTCGGACAGCGCGTCGCGATGGCGGGCCGCCTTGGCCAGCTCCTCCTCCTCCTTGCCGAGATCCGCCTGGACGTCCGTGAGCAGGCGCGTGCACGCGTGCACGTCGGTGGCGGCGACGGCGAACGAGTCCGTCGACGTGTGCAGCGCGCGGGCGCGGCGGTCCAGCGCGTCGATCTGCGTCTTGTCGGCCGTCAGGCTGGCGTTGAGGTCGCGCAGGGCCTCCTCGAGCGCCGCGGGGCTCTGCTGCGTGTAAGGGCGCAGCTTTGCGGCTTCCTGCTTGACGCCCATGGTCGCAGCCGTCTTCTCCTCCAGGATGCTCTTCAGCCGCGCCTGCTCCTCGCGCACGCGCTCCAGCTTCTCCGCCACTCGCTCCTGGCCCTTCTTCAGGTCCAGCAGCCGCTGCTTGAGCTCGTTGTTGCGCTTCTCCTTCTCGCGCATCGCGGCCTCGGTCGTTTTGCGGTTGCGCTCGAGCTCCGATAGCTGTGCTTCTCTCGCTTGGTTGTCGTGGTAGAGCTGCTCGATGCGCAGTTTGGTCCGCTCGGCTTTGTTGAAGTGCTCGTCGATGACTGAGGTCTGCGATTCGCGGAAGCGGATGAAGTTGATAATGTAGGAGAAGATCTTAACGAGCCGCTCCCGCGTCGGCTTGTACAGGTCTTGGAAGGTGAAGTCATGAATTCCACACTGGGGTTTCGAGAAATTCCTTCGTAAGCTGGTGTTCGCGGTCATGGTGGTGGGGCATACAAACCTCAGAGAGAAGCTTCCTCAGCACGACGAAGAACCCCATCAGGTCCCGCGTGTCCGAAGTGAATACCCTGTCGGCTTCGGGCCCGCACATGTCCTCCGCTGCAGCCTTCATGGCTGGCGCAACCACCTCGCGCGTCGTGTTCATTAACAGCTCGGCAAACCATTCGAAGACTTTCTGAATTTGTTGCGGGTTGGGTTTCTGCAGGTCTGCGACGGTGAAGTTGATGCCAATGTCACTGATGCAGCCAGCGATTTCTCTGTCAGGCTATGATTGCGTTAGAGTAAACGTCTTCATAACTTGAAAATGTGGGTAAGTACTAATGTCATGAAGGCATCGCTCTCGTCTTGTTGCCGGCCGCGCTGGTTGTTGTTGTTATTGTTTGAGCCGCGCGCCATGCTCATGCGCGGGTTGAAATCCATGGTCAGATTACTTTGAAAATATCGGTTTAGAGAAAGAGATTCCTTGAAAACTTCTCGGATCGTGAGGTTTGTGCTCGGTGAGTTGTTAGTAAACAAAGGCGTCTGGGCGGTGGTTGCCGACCGATTTCGCTTATCGCCTACAGCAGGTGTCTCTCCTTGTCTGTTTCACGTGATTGCGAGTTATCGTCCATGACGCTCCCAAGTGGTTCGTGATACGAAGACTCTTGGTCGTTGTACTCCGCCGACTGCTCAAGGCTCCGGGTGTGTAGCGGATAACATAACTCAGAAAGCTAGACTGCGTCTAATACTTTCCCAATAGACTGTACCAGGTTTGGGGTATCCAAATGATCAGTATCCTTGCTGGGAGGCTGAAGTAAGAGTTCGGCCTATGTTCAAGAGCTGACACTCTCCTGGAGGCGCATGAAAAATTCACCGGAATAAATCGGCTGAGAGGCGGCAGGGAAGCTTCAAGCCCGTTCGAAAGTTCTTTTTCCATAGGGATATAAGGGCCTCGGAGCTGCTACTTGGAATGGCTATGGTGATGTGCACTTTGAACAAATTTTGTGAAGCTTCTGTTATGTTGCACAATAATAATAAAAGGCCGAAGCTCTGCGTCAGACACGACAGATGTACCGAAAAATGAATGCACTTATCCCGTCTGCCTGGGACCCAATATTGACATTTTCTGCTTTGAGATATCATGCTCCGGTAAACCTTGATAGGCGTTCCCCTGTGCTTTGCGCGCCAGCTGGCATCGGCCCTTCTGCAGGTTTTCCTAACGGAGTACGCACACCTCGATACCTGGGTACTTGGATGGCTAGATAGCTCCCGTCTCTTGTCCAAAGGTGACGCTCTCAAAGCTTTCCCCAGCTCGTGTTGCCAAATGCGTCGTGCTCTCATTGGGCCCCCAGTGAATTTCCCGTGCGCCAGGCTTGGCGGTTCACCGTTCCTTTTCTGCAGGACAGCGTGGCTGGTCCAATATTGTTCTTGCATATAGGACCCTCGAAAGGCCTCAGGCTCTGACCGTCCCGCAGACGCCTGGATTTGCATACAATAATTAGACCCTATGAGCTGTAAGAGGACAGCCGTTCTAGAGGACTAGGGTGAAATTGAGGGTTGAACGTGCCCTTTAGCCCTCTAAACCGTTCCATGTCCTTTGGCGTTTGATTGGCACAGACATTATGAAGACAGTTTGAGTCCAGCTAGCAAACAGTGCCTGGGGAGGCCGTGATAGGAACAAAGATGAGATTTCCAGAAGACCAGTCATCAGCCACAAAGTTATTAAGAGGCATGTCTTAACGACAGGCACTCGGTGTGGAGCGTTCGGACGACTTTGCCACGCGATGGAGGTGGGAGTGATCGCTAGCCCCCCGCGAAGGAGCCAAGATGAAGACGGTGGGCCATGGAGGCGAGGTACGGCACGTTAAACTTCGACCGATACAAGATCTGCCCTGCCCCGTCCAGATGACCGTCGACGTTATGGCGTCGGCCAGTTGTGACGAGTAGGGAAGGCTGCATGCCCGCTGATTTCTTCCTCGGCCCTGAAAAAGGGCCCAAACCAACACGAAAGGCCTGAGCTTTTCGCACCATGCACGGTCTGCACATCTGCACACGTACCTACTAGTTTATTTCCCGAAGGCAAAAAGCAAAAATAACATCGGGATCGCTGCCGCTGGATAGGCGTATTCTTGCTCGGGGCGGAGACCAGCTGGACAAGCGTCCTTAACTGTCGCGAAGTCCCATCCTTGCATAACCATTAACCAAGAGCGCACACTCCCGCCCCATCACTCTCCTTCTCATTCCTCTTCTTTAATCGCGATCACCATCCAAGCCTCACCGTCTCGGTGCCTGCATTTTTGATCCCGCCTAGTCGATCGCTTCCGCGCCGCCCACCCGCGCTATGATTCTCGCCACCTCTTTCGACATCAGATAACCTCTCACCACGATCGCTGCGCGTCCTGCGCTGCATGGCCTTCCAGGCCGCAATACTTTCGCAGGACCAGCCGCCAACATCACTCCCTTCGGCCTGCTTCTAATGCCGATGTGGCCGTTTGGGCGGAAAGGCCGTCGCGCCACGAAATTAAGGGCCGAGGGTCCCGCTGCCGTCGCTGAAGGGAAGAAGCCTGCCACAGCTTATGCTAGCCAGCCTTCAGGCAACATGCCGGGCACCACGCATGGGGTTGGAAGGAGTCTTAGCCGAAGACAGAGCCAGCGGAAAAGGAGGGCTCCTTCACAATCTAGCACATCGCTGCAAGGCGGCGAGAAAATATCATTAGACCTCGAACCTATGCAAATCACGTCCGAAAAGCAGCATCCATTTCCTCAAGGCAGCGCCGAAGACATCACCGCTCTACCACTCACCAAGGAACTCGGCACCAGTCCGCATCTACGACCTGTCACACAGGACCACGAAATACCTTACAATTTTCAACTACGATCACAGTCGCATACTAGCATACCATCGGCGAGGGACCGGGGCAAACTGCAGCGCCCACAGACCTTACGAAGCAAACGCAGTGCCAACGACTCGGCACTTCCTCGACGGAAATTCAGCAAAAAGAGGAAAAATGATCATGTGCGGGAAGAGGAGATAAGGGCTATGAGCATGCCACTACCGCAGAAGCGCCCCGCTGGAAATTTTGGGGGAATGTTACGACGAGATAGCAAAAAGATGCGCAGCGGGCTAAACCGAAATCTTGAACGGCCGACTTCCAACATATCTCTTCCGCTCGTAGAGTCGATACACTCGTCAATGTCTGGAAACTCCGAGACCCGCGCGTTCATAGTTAGCGCGCTGGACATGTTTTCTCCCCGGCCAAAGATTAGGTACTCAACAAGCCCGCAATATCCCCTTGGTGGCATAAACACTTCTCCACAGAATCCCTCAAGAAGTGAGTCGAGGAGAGAGAAGGCACCAATGCTCAGCAAAGACGATAAGGGGAGTAAAGAGAGGCTTAAAAAGAGTAGGACTATTGACGATCTTGCCGACACTTTGGATGCAGGCGCTTTAAGGGAAATCATGGAAAGAGATAAGAGGCGGAAAGAAAGGAAGAGGAAAGCCGAGGAGGAGCGCATGCGTCGTAGGTTAGAACGCAGGGCCGAAAAGCAGCGTGCGAAGGAGCAACGAGACCAGCAGGGCACTCCCGCAGCCGTGCCGGATCAAGCCAAGGGAACTGTTGGGTTGGGAATTGAAAAGGAGCCTTCATCCGCTCAGGAAGATGTCAACGCTCCAGCATCAACAGAACGACAGGAAAACACTAGAACCTGTCTCGAATATCCTCCTGAAGGGCCAATATCTCGTAATCTGTCTGCCGAAAAAGAAACGGAGACTACCAGTCAACGAGCTGACCTGCCAACTCCAGCGGAAAGTCCTATAGAAGAACCGGTTATCGCCACTGCACAGGCCGTTCGCTATTCTCAAGCAAGTATGTCACCGCCAACTTCGTCTGTGGATCACTCTCGCGGCCCTTCGAACATCTCTCAGATGCCAAATCTTATCTCAGAGATCGCTGCTCAGCCGGTTGAATCGGTGGAGCCTGCAGAATCCGCAAAACCCGCAGAACCTACTGCCGTGATTCAACAACCACCAGGCGCAAGACGAGGTTCCGAAGCGAGCGGGAGACGAATGGGAGCATGGGCAACCTTTTTTCGACGAGGTAGGAATTCGGGGAAGAGGGAGTCTATTGATCAAGGAAAGTCTACCCCATCTGAGGCGTCTTTTTCAAACACTTCACGGGAATCAATGTCTCGACAGATGCCGCCAGCCCACTTGGTAGCCCAACCACAGGTTCGCCGAACTTCTGGTACGCCAGCTCGTACTCTATCAAAATTCAGAGAGGATCTTCCTGAACTGCCGATATCTCCACCAGACTCCAGAATGCAATCCCCTGAAGCAACTGCCTCGTCGGCCAAGCCCATTGCGACTCGACGAGGTTATAGACAGCCATCTAACCTTCATGTTGATCCCAATGCTCCTGTCCCTAGCAGCTCATATGAAGATCCTCTATCTCGACGTCGCACAGATTCACCAGTTAGTCCCGGCGCTCGAGCGTCAGGGTTGATGTCGCAGTCTCTTGCTTCTGTGGACTCTGAGGGTTCATGGCTCTCAGGCAAACCCCTTAAAAGACCATCGAATCAAGCGCACGTGCGGACTAGCGTTGGATCGGCCTCTACGCCAAAACAGCACGAGGATTTCTCTGCTTCGTACGAAGAACTAGATGATGAGCATTTCTGTCGGTTACCGCCACAGCCTGATGAATGCCGATCGGAGCAGTCTGGTGACGTATTTGCGCAGAAACCTAGCAGCACCGCAATAGCTGCAACAGCCGAATCCGACACGGAAGACGAGCTGCAAAGCAGTCCTGTCGAACCAACGTTTCACGAAGAGGAGAATATCATCCACACAGGCGTCGGCCGTCAGCCAACGGTGGTGCATCGTCAACCTCGCGTCAAGTCTGCGGAAGGATTACTCAGTTACTTCCAAGCAGATGAAAATTCGCCAGGAACCTCTCCATCGAACATTGACGAGACGCCGGAAAAAGGATCGCCTACAGATGACACGGCTCTTGTGCAGCGTGCAAAAAGCGTCGACCTCGGCAAAGGCCACGCGCGCCATCTCAGTGCAGGATCTGCAAAGTTGTTGGACATCCCTGCGAAGAGGGCGTCCGTCGACCACAAAAGAGCGAGTTCAGCATCTCAACCGTGATCTCCTCCAGAATGAGACATCTATTTTTGGTCGTGTGGAGCAGAGTTCAAGTACAAGCCTCGATTGCCAGCTGTGCCGTTCTTTTAGCTTTCCTTTGTACCTTTCTGTCTCTCCCCATGCTTATCTCACCCCAGTCAGTCTTTTTACATTTCCTTATCCGATCTGTTGTCTTTGGATTGGCAATCCCGGCTGTACCTTGCCTTCTCATCTGTACCATGAAAGATTCTTCTCTTTTCGGTGTGGAGTTTGCGACTTGAATGCTGAAAGGTTAATGAGCACGTCTGGGAGTAATAAATCTGATGGAGTTGGGGTACTGGCGGGAAATGTACTTTTCACTTTTTGGTGTGTACATCAGGTGTCAAGAACAACCTATTTTAATTTGTTTCGTCGGATTTTTTGGGGGTCAAACGAATTGGTATAGACGGCACGGGGCGACGTTTGGTCTCTGCTGACCTTGTTTTGGAATGTGTGGCTATCTTCTTTGTCAGACAGCGGGATCTGTGCTTTTAATTAACAACAACTGCATTGGGAACCGTTACCAGCCATATACCTTTAGGCTGAAATTGTAGTTTCACCACAATGTATTGATGGTTTTTGACCTCATTCACTATGTCAGTGCCAAAAGTAATCCTTGAAGCATTTCAGCTCCTCTATTAATAGCTCAAAGGATCAATAAGGATGAAGTGCAAAAATACGTTGACCTATAACTCTGGAGGATCTCAGCAGCCTTTAATGATTACGAACGTTAGACGGAAGTGAGCCGAACCAAATGCTGACCTCGTACTTTCTAGGAATGGCTGAGTAATGGTTGCTTCCTCTCACCCTTTCTTTGATTCCACATGCTATGACTTGCAGCTTTGTTCGCCCGAGATATGGCCAAGCCGAATCTGCCCCCTTTGGGCATCTTTCAGCACGGAAGGCACGTCATCTTTCCGTGGCGGGGCCAGACCTTTGTAACAGTAATCAAAAGCTGGCCTTCGTGTCATAGCCTTTCCACCAGAACCTTCGAGTGATTCCTCAAAATCACGATTCGAGCTTCGACCGCTATTGCAAATATCTAAACCCGTAAGTCAAATTCATTGTTATGGGTGTTGCGCAAGACCACAGCTTTTCGCGCAATCTCAGCTATACCAGAGCTTGCCGAGTTTCTCACTAAGCATCATTGAATAATCGGCGACACTCCAGTGCATTCCATCGAAAAAGCCATCTCAAATTCATTCTCATAATCAAATCAACCTCCTTCCCTGTATATATAGTCCTCTTATCTCTTAATGTTTGCTCCTGCATCATTCAGAAGAGCCATACTCACTACTGCACGATCTCGCATAGCTACCGCTTCGCAAACAAACCTCTATCGACTCATCCCCATCCGCCAGTTCTCCCACAATACAAGCAGAAAAATGGGCGTCCAAAACTTGGAATCGTGAGTATTCCTCTTTTATAAGCTTCAGACCGCGTTGGTCATTTAGCTTGGGAAAGGCTGCTCGCGAGTATTACAGCACTCATACTAACTTATCTGCTATATAGAAAGCCCGAGTTCGACAAGGCTCTAAAAGACAACAAGTTTGTTGTTCTTGATTGCTTCGCAGAATGGTGTGGTCCTTGCAAGATCATCGCACCCCAAGTTGTCAAGTAAGATTTCGCCCATTTTCTACCGCCCTCACCACTAAGCATAGACTAACACAACATTTTCACAGATTCTCAGACATCTACAAGGACGCCGCATTCTTCAAACTTGACGTAGATGAAGTCCAAGATGTCGCACAAGAACTAGGCATCCGCGCCATGCCAACATTCCTGTTTTTCAAGGATGGCGAGAAGGTCAAAGAAGTTGTTGGCGCGAACCCTAAGGCTATTAAAGCAGCGATCGAGGCCGGTTTGCGCAAGGAGGAGGATGCATAGACAATGTTTTATAATGGGTTGGTTGAGGCCATAATGTCAATTAATGGCAAGACATGACCTTGGGATTTGGGACTGGCATGATGGGCAGCGGGCTTTGCATACTCACGGCGGTTCTACCTGTGGTGCTGTCATTCAACGAATTCAAGGATAACAATAGATGTGCGTTTGGAAAGTCCTGTACATTTGTGACAAGCGCCAGCTTCCATAGATGTTCTACACCTGACAATTTCTCAACGAATTTCGATTTCCTGGTGGGTATACCGTTTCACTAAATTGCATACAGCTATGATTTTCAAGCTCATTAAGGAAGAATAATTATATATGTGGTGTACTCCCTAGCTTACTACCACCTACGATATCGGTGCAAAAGAATTTAACCGCTTCCGCGGAGTCCAATTGCCGAGACTCGACTCTTTTTATTGGTGAATAGGACATTTGGAGAAGACATTGAGTAACGATCCGTAGGGTAGAATATACATAGCATCACGGTCTGCCCTCTCCTTTAGAACTTTCTTCTAAATGATGTCTGGGCCGCGTCAAGAATTCGAAGAACCGCCTACCTAAGGTGCTGATCGTCTAACCCGTCGCAGCTCTTGTACACTTTATACTTATGCCCTTCTGAAAGGCCTTGGAAGTTCTAGTAGCAGATCTTATCATGGGTTTCATTAGAGTCGTGAAAAAGCTTTCGCTTTACTGCAAACTATATCTGAGTGCTAAACGCTGCGCTATGAATAGTCCGTGCATCGGACCTTGGATCGTGCCCAGTGTGGCCAAAAATTACGATAAGCGAATTTGAAATAAATCGATATCGAATACCGGATTTATCCGAATATACAATAAATATCGGTTTTTTTCACTTAATATATATTATAGGCACTACTAACCACATACCCCCCCAATTACTGCGCGTATATCCCCCAATTACTACATATATACCCCCTAGCTTAGATCCTTCTACTTTAAGTTAGAATATTACGTATATTTGGCTTATTTACACCCAAATCGCGAAAATAACACTACGCGCCCATACTAAGAGCCTGCAATTGTAGAGCGTCGCCCGGCTAGCTCTACGGCTGGCTCTACGGCTAGCTCTACAAATCGCATTAATAACTCTACTTAGCGGGATCTTAGTATTCGAGCGAAATACTAGCTACACTACCTGCGCGCGGGTGCAGGTGCAGGCGCGGGTACAGGTACGGGTGCGGGCGCTGGCGTGCCCGTAGAGGCAATCTACAGACGTTAAAATGGAGGCAGTAGCACTTAATCTAGTTCTTATAGCGCCTTGCAGAGCACTCTATAGTATACTAGACGTATACGTGAAGACGTAGTAGTCGTGTTTGTAGGCCTCCGCTGGGGCTCACCCTCCTAGCAGAAAATTCTTCGCACCACCACCACGTCGCAGCGCCGGCGCTGCGCAGCCGTACGCACGTCTCTGCGTTTGCTCTAGTAGTCTATTAGCACGATCCTAATAGAACGCCAATAGTAGCTGCTAGGTTCCCAGGCTCTACCGCGTAGAAATACCTATACTAAAAAAAAAATCGATATCGGATTTTACGATATCGTAATCGTTTTAAAACGCGTAATTTTTGGCCACAACTGATCGTGCCTCTACCCCTCTCCTGACCAGCACCATCCATCAAACTTCAGCTCACAAGTCTATTACCATTTCACATGTCTCAAATTTCACATGAATTAGTAAACGGACATCATGCTTGCAATGAGATTTCTTGAGATCTTCTGAGCTAGCTTTTACGGTGTACAAAAGTCAAACAGTCATCAGCGCTGGACAGCTTCAGGTAGATTGATATTCAGAAAAAGCACGCGGATCTGAAGAATGCCATATCCTAAGCCCTGGCGCAATTCATAACGAGTAGTTTTATCCAAGTACCGACATGTCCTATTCCGCCCGGGTTTTGGTAGTCGTAAGGCTAATTTTCATTTTTTACAGACCTGGATAAGTACCAAAGGAAAATCTAATGACATCTTAGCGCCACAAACTGTGCTGAGCGCAGGTTCACGGGAATACCCATTATGCAAGCCCTTTGTGTCTTTGAACGTTGTCTTGGTGGTGATAGGCTTGGCTATTTCATCAACTCCTACTTTCTATTCAGCCCTAAGTCTCTTTTCTATGACTTATGATGCATTCCGACCAACAAGATCCATATATGCTCCGTTTCCAATCTTCTCTGTTTGAGTTAGCCGACCTTGAATGTTCTAGAGTCTTGCCGCGCTTATTAGCGGACTCGACGCTCTTCGTACCATCCGAGTCTGGCATCACAATATTGATATAATTATAGGTGTGTTAGAGAGAATGCGTGGTGCTGGGGTGAATTGAATCTAGCCACTTTCACTCTAGGAAAGAAGACGACTTCTCTGAAGGCACAAAATCACTCGAGGAATCTAGCTGCTTACAGCCTACCAGAACTTCGACAATGTTATATCTTGGCCATTGCGCTAGGGCCCTTCGATAATCCCCTTTGTCGGAAGCTTCCAGGAAACCTTGGCGTTACCGTAACATTACTTCGTTGCTAGAACGAATTTTCATGTTACCAGCTTATTTGGTTTATTGACTGTAAACTCTGTCCTAGGGCGCCCCTGTTTGGGTTTAGCGGGACTAGCCTATCCTAAGCGAAAGTGCCAAGGCCCGTGATAATCTCTCGTTCTTGCTCCCACCAGCACCTTCCCACTGCCTACTTCTCTTTCCCTTTTTGCTATTGTTATTCAGCAAACAAACATGTCTTCCTTTATGTCTTCCTTTCTCCGGCCTTGGGCTTTCTACTTCTCTCAACCTCGACCACTCAAGGACGATCCCACTGGCAGCGCTTCACACACTGATTCAGATCACAACCACTTCCTTTCTCTTGCTGACCAGGGCCCTATTGACGTCGCTCCCACCGATATGCCGAACCTCTACGATATACTGTTGTCCGATATCGATGAGAAGGTCTTGCATAACGAGGTCTCAACCGCACTCGGGTCGACCTACCTATCGGAAACGCCACACCTGACAAGCCCTCTCGCCACCGTGGACGGTATTGTGTTTGGCATGCATAACCGTGTACTTTTTCCGCTGGTCGTCAGGTTCCCCCGCAAGTCACACTCATATGTTATACATTTCTTGTATGACAGTGGAAGTCCCCACACGTTCCTCTCACAAGAAGTATATGGAGTCCCTAAGCACTTTACTTATAGCCACTAATAACGCTTTCTAGGCATGCGATGAGCTGTTTGGAACCAACCCGGTTCCAACCAAGTTTCTCATTCAGATTAATGGCGGGGACAAAATTGAGGTGAACCCGCCAAACGCCAACTCGCATTTCGTGCATGTGAATCTGCTGGGCACCGATTTTTGTTCCTTATCCGGATTAATCGTCACCGTCAATTACGCTGAAAAAATTGCCACGGTGCACTTTCCCTCCCGTCAATGGGAGTGATATCCCCAACGTCCTCGAGACAAGCATCAGGTTCTTGCATTCAGCCAGGGGACATGCTCTATATAGCCTTCGACACACCCAACCAATAACTGAACACCAGTTACGCGATAGTATTGGTAACAGTATATCTACTTACCTTTGTGATTGAACTATTGTTAATATAGCCTAGCTCTGCATATATCTGGGGGTCCTCTATTTCTTGTCTGAGACCTGGTACATAAAATATGGCGTGGATATCCTTGGCCTCCTAGTTGATAACATTGAACTGTGGGATCCGACGCAGAATGAAGAAGCGTCTGGGTAGCGCGGTCCGGAATCAGTAACTGTTATAACCTAAAGCAATAAAATTATCATTTCCTCAGTTACTGCCATGTCACGTGAGTTTAGACAAGTGTCCAAAGTACTTCAAACTTGGGTGTCAGGCCATTCACGAGGGTGCAACTAGGACATCACATATGAAGTGGACCTTCAAAGGCGCATGAAATATCCCTACCATCTATTCGCTAACAAAGGTTGGGATAATACCCTATATTCCCATTCTACTCTAGCTCAAGTCCCGAATGACTTGGCCTTGTCCTTGAGCTCTGCCGCCAACCTCTCCAGGTAGAACTTGCCAACATCCACCGGTAGTCCTTGAAAAGACCTGAAGATACGTTCTACATCTCTCCTACCCTTCTCATATGCTTGAAGGTCTCGGTTGCCGTAAACATCCTTTCCAACGGCATAACCATGATCAAGGTTACGGAAGAACACATTTACGGCCACGCTCATACCGTCAGTCGGTGTAGCTGTATGGGGCCACATTGGCGGGATGAAAAGAATGTCTCCCGGGCTGAGATTAGCGTCATGCGGATGTGTATTCTCGAGGGCAACATGTTTCGCCATGAAAACATCGATATTAGAACTTGAGCCGCCAGGCGGAAAACCCAAGTGCGTAATGTCGGAAGGAGGATAGAGTCGGAGAGTCTTGGTGCCGCGGATCTGGCAGAGGACGTTGGCTAAAACATCGTAATGCAGCCAAAGTGTGACTGGGCCTGAGACTCGCAACGGCGAGCTATGCATATTCTCGGTGACTGGGGCGAGCACCTGTGGTAAATGGAAGTCCTGAGAAATGCTGGGAAAGTCCTCTCCTAATTTTGTGGGCTGTCTTGTAGGCTGACTAGCTGAAAGAGCGCGTAGGTAAGATTTCTCTCCTTGAGAAACCCCTCTGATAAACTCTCCGAACGGCTTTCTGATGTAAGAGAAGTTCTTCTCCTGGAAAGTCATGCGGTCTGTAGCGCAAGAGTGTACAACCACAGATCTCTCGGAGCCGACCATCTCTTCAAGATACTCGGGTGACCACAGGTGGACGCAAGGTCCCACATCCAATCCTTCTAGCACCGCTGGCTCTGAAGCCTTGAGTAGATCTACGAAATCATTGGTTGATTTAATCCGGATTCTCTGAATGGCTTTCGGTTGTGGCCTGGCGCGTTTCTTTGAAGACAATCCACTTAACACATTTTCGGTAGCCTTTCCTTTCATGGCTAGCGAGTTTCTGTTGTTTAACTTACGAGGTACTTCCTGCTCGTTGGTTGGATTACTACACCAATTAGTTTCTCCAGTTCTCTCCCTTATTGAAAGGGGACCTGCGTTCCAGAAACTTCCCATAGAAAAACAAACGGCCCCGCCTCCTACTAGGAATACCTCCTGGTCTGAAATGCCGACTGCACCAAAGCCTACCAGCAGAGGCCGTGGTCCGCTATTCGATAATAGGTCTAAGCTCTCCACTTCGATGTTTCGCCTAAGCCTGATGACCAGGAGCTCTTCCTTTGCAAAGAGTATCCGGTTTTTGGTAACTCCACCTATCAGCAATAGATCCTTTCCAAAAGGGACAAGACTCGCCCCAAATCGTGGATAGCTTAATTCGGCGCAGACTGGTGTAACATACTGGCTTCGATCGTTACAGAAGACCTCTACTCCCTGGCCAATCCTCAACTCCCACTCCCAGATGTCCGAAATCAGCTTTCCATCAGAAGTCATACCGCCAGTGAGCACGCCTGTGACTACTGTAGTCGTGAATTCTCCAAAGGTAGCCATAGACGCACCAAATCTTGCAGGTGGACAACCTCCACTCACTGAGACATTACGCCAACCTCGGTCAGGTTCCCATATTTTCCATTCATCTAGGGTACTTCCTGAGCTTGTCTTGCCGCCAAATACAAGAACACCTTCAATGCCACTGTCCTCGTGCACGATTCGCACCTGCACTGCACAATGCCTAAAGCGGGCAGGTTCCAGAATTCCTACCTGTTTCCAGATGCCGTCCTTGAAAAACCAACAGTTTGGATTTGCATGATTTGGCGATGTTCGGCCACCCACCATGAGAGCATATTTATCTTTGATGGTAGTAATCGTATGACACATGTAAGCTTCCTTCGTCGGTGGCCCTTCAAGTGATTCGAGTCCCTTATTCGATCCTATTTTTGCTTTTAAGTACGAGTCAGCAGTCATCAGTCGGGTTTGTGCACCAAGCCCTCCATGGAAAGCTACAATGTCACGCCCGAGACTAAAGGCAGCACCGAAGCGACGTCGATTACCGGAACCATTCCCAGAACGAGCTGCATAAGTGAATTCAAAGTTCGGGCTATCCAGAGCGGGTGGAATATTATTCCAAAAGGTATCATCGAGCACCTCATCGTTCGCGGATGCGACATTGGTGTGGTTGAATCCACCCTGACAATTCCTTGCGACCAAGAGAAAATAATGTCCTGAAAATAATGCAAATTCCTCCCATTCGTCAAATGGCTCAATTAAATCCAACGCCAGCCTTCGCTCTTGAGAGATATACTCAGAATTAGCCCAGAGCTGCCACAAGTTTTGTACATGAACTGCTGGCCAACCAGCCTCGACGAAGCGGCGATGCTGATCCTGCAATTTTGGGTAACTCGATATGCATTGAAGCGCCGTTCTGAGCTTTTCAAAGTGTTTGATCATCGTCTGTGCAAATGGATGATCAGGTCCATCGGGAAGGTATTGCTCTAACAAACAAAACCGTGCTAGGTAAATAACTCAGAACGCGAAAATTTGCGAATTATGGTAAATGCTTACCGTCGTTAAAGGAGCTGGTCCACCTAATAAGAGAATTGGCCTCTTCAACGCCCATATACGTAATAGATACCTCTGCCACGAATAAGACCGATTGATTTGCAATGTCAAGCTTCCTTTTCAGCACTTGCTCGAGTACTTCAAGGTCTCGAAGATCACATCCCAAGGCAATGTATCTCTTGTTCCGAAGTAATATAGGTGGCTCTGACATGCGACGTTTCTCGCCTAGAAAAGACTCTCGAAAAGGGCTTCTGGCCAGAATGATGTCTCTCTTTTTGGCCACGAGCTGGGGATAATCCACATCCACGAAGGTAGCATGATTGCATATCGAGGGGTATTTATGCCAGAATTGAAAGGGTAAGGGGTCACTGGCGGTATGAGTGTCCAGGAAAAGTGGAAAACTAAACGATGCCTTTCTTACTCACTATCCACATCCTAGATTGATGACAACCTTCTCCTTTCCCGTACCTTCTTCCAAGAATTTCCGTACTACAAGCTCAATGGCTTGCATGCGTAACCAGTAGCCTCTGTTGATGAGTGGGTTGCGCCTGCGGAACTTCTTCACAAAGGGTTGATAAAAATCTGGCTCGTCAGGATAATACAGCTTTGTAACGCTCTGTTTGGAGACGATACTGCTGTCATTTGTATTCATAATCGAATCATCCTGCTTTTCTTGATCCGATTTTGCCGCAGCCGTCTGTGGCGCCTTTTTACTTGGGTCCTGGCCGGATGTATTTGGAGATAGAGACATATTGGGATTGGTATGTTAGATGAGAGGGTCTTGGCTATTTGTGCTGAATGATGGCGGCTTTATTGACCGGTAGCTTTATGAGAAATCTGATTTACGCCATTTGTGATTTGCGTGGAATGACTGTCATGATTGTCAATGCACTCGCGGCTTTCTAAGTTTCTCCCGCCACACCGTGCTGCCCCACTCGAGCCGTTGTGGCTGGTGGCGTGGACGGAAGGCTTGGGCTCAACACCTCCGCCTGAGCCAAAGATTTCGGCGATTTGGGTACATCATTGCCGTCCATGTCGATTCTTATCATTCACAAATTAGCGCGGAGGTGACAACCGGTCGAGCCTTCACTCCGCGTCTTGCTAAAAGCCTTCCCAACCTCCGCTTCTACTTTAGCCGTCACCGCAGCCACCCGCCCGTGCCTGGAGCTCTTTGAGAGCAAACCATCATGATGGCTATGAACTTTGTAACATTCAACCAGGATCATAGCATCCTAGGTGTCGGTGCGCATATCCTGAGATCATGATAGCAGCCTTCTAACGTCTACTTTAGGGACGACCAAGGGTTTCCGGCTATACTACACAGATCCGTTCAGCAAATGCTTCGAGTCACAAGAGGGGGATATCGCCATACTGGAAATGCTCTTCTCAACATCCCTGGTGGCACTGATTCTATCGCCACGGGTACTACGGATTCAGAACACGAAAGTATGTGTCAGTTGGCTGCTGAAGGATAGATACCAACAGACTGACCCAGTCAGAGGCACTCAACAATTTGTGAACTAACGTTTCCAACACGAGTTTTAGCCGTAAGGCTGAACCGAAAACGCCTAGTCGTCGTTCTGGAGGATCAGATATACATTTATGATATCAGTAACATGAATATGCTGTACACAGCAGACACTTCTCCTAACCCCAACGGTATGGTAGCCGCCTTGCTTGGTGTAATTAAGCGTCTTCTAATAACTCATAGCAATTTGCGCTCTATCTCCCTCCTCAGACCATAATTACTTAGTCTATCCTCTGCCTATGAAAGCTGCACCAACTTCCTTTGCGCCCCCATCACACGCGCCACCTGCTGCAAATCACATTGCGCCGACCAGTGGGGAGGTTCTGATATTCGACGCGACGAAAATGGAGGCCGTTAATGTAGTGGAGGCGCATAATTCCCCGTTATCATGCATAGCACTAAACAATGAAGGAACGCTTCTGGCAACTGCTTCAGAGAAGGGGACTATTATCCGTGTCTTCTCGGTGCCTGATGCGCAAAAGCTCTATCAGTTCCGAAGAGGCTCGATACCAGCTCGAATTTTCAGCATGTCCTTTAACTCTACCTCCACACTTCTCTGTGTCTCCTCCGCTACAGAGACTGTCCATATTTTCCGCCTCGCCCTTCCCAACGCAAGCCGGAGCAATAGCATATCTTCCCAGGTGAGGCCGTCCTCAATTTCCCGTGAGCGGAGCACTAGCCCAAGCAGTGAGGGAACAAGAGAGACCTCGGAGTACGAAGAAAGCACTACCGATGTCACAGCGTCGGAGAGGAAGCCGCTCAACCCCACATTTGCAAGCATGATACGACGGACCTCCCAGAACGTTGGGAAAACTTTTGCAGCGACGGTCGGGGGCTACTTGCCTAGTGCTGTAGCAGAGATTTGGGAGCCGTCTCGAGATTTTGCTTGGGTCAAGATACCCAAGTCTTCCACAGGACCATCATCAGGCCCCATAAGGACTGTGGTAGCGCTGAGCAACAATGGGCCGCAAGTGATGGTAGTTACTAGTGAGGGGAACTTCTTCATATTCAACGTTGATTTGGAGAAAGGGGGCGAGGGGGCCTTGGTTAAGCAATTTTCGTAAGTTCCATTTACCTCCAATATCCGTGGTCTAAGTAGTAACGAATACTGATCACTCACAGTGTGCTTGAAGCGAATGAGCATCTTGGTCGCTCATTGATAGATGAGTGAAATTCCTTGGATTTGGCTGTAGGCACTCGTATTGTGATTAATTTTGATGTGCTGGGTGGCGTGTATGGTGGTCAACTGTTATGCTTGCGAATTCGCCCGCTCCCTCATTTGTTTCGGCACTTTTTACTAAAGCGGGTAGAGCTGTGGTTTCAGCATTTTATGGAGTTCACAGTCTTGCAGGGACTCACATTTCAGGGGGCCCTGGAAATTTGCAATGTGTATTACTGTTCGCCCGTGTATTGAATTCAGAGTCAAATGACTCCAAGTTTCCGTATCTGAAATGCAGGCGCAAGCTAACCAAAAGGTTCGATACGCGATCGATTCGGCTATCGTCATAGATTCGTTTGGGTTAAGCCGTTGAAGAAAACCACAATAGAATACGCAAAATACCTTTTATGGCTTCGCTAAGAAGGCTGTATTATATTCTTTTATAAGCTCTGCTAAACGACTTGAAACCCTTCATTAAGGCATGGAAGATAGTAAAGCTGGCTGATAACGATTAAACATTCCGCGCTTCCGTTGTCTGCCTGGTAAGGCTGGTGTGGCTGGCCAACACCCCGCAGAACCCCGGGGGACACGGCCAGAAGGCTGTAAGCTCTAAACACATCAGACTTCTCAATCCCATTTCAAACCTACGACCTACAACCTACAACCTATGAATAATCTGTCACCATTCATTCCACAGTTCCACTTGGTCTGATATCATGGTTCAACCAAACACCACCGGAAACCCGCTCAGTGTGGGTTCACTAGCAACCTTCATGGCTTTGAGTCTGCCTAAAGACGTGACACCACAGCTTAAGAACCCTTTTGATGCTATTGCACTTGCTGTGCACGCCGGAATGCTTGCTGTAGGCTTCAGGCTGGTAGGTCTCGGAGAAGACCATCGAGTTGGTACATTCCCTAGTTGCTCCCTTTGCATGCTCTACTGACAGCTTTTAGAAGTACAATCTGAAGCCAATGACCCACAGCCTCTGCCATCAGAGTGGAATTCGGCTTCTTCCTATGCCTTTCGATATGCGCATTCGCAATCTTCAATGGAATATTTGGTCAAGGTGAACAGACTTGGTGGGAAAGCTGTCGCGTTCGGAATTGCTCTCGGCGATGACAAGACTACCAACTTTGACGTAACCGTCAAGGACTACATCTCCGAATCTTCCCTCCCTTCCACACCAGCGTCTTCCGATAGCTCCATCGAAGATGCTTCAAAAGTTCTCCAAGACGTCTTCATATCCCCCGGCCGTCTGACCGACCTAGGGGTGCTCCTAAAGATTAGTATCATCCAGAAACTTGCTCCAGGCCTGCGCAAAGAAGGATACGAAGATACAACAACACAAGCGGAATCTAGCGGTACGCGAGAGGGACACCGGCGACGTTCGCCACCGCCCCGTGAGCCCGAACGTCCGGAGTACAACCCTCTTGACCGCGACCCGCAGCCCGAACCAGCTCGACCTTACCCATTCGACGACCCGTTAGCCGCACGCCCGGACCCGAGACATCCGCTACTAGAGCCGATGCCCGGGTTTGAAGACGAGTATGAAATTATCCGACCACCACGCGGCTTCGGGACAGGCGGTCGGAACCCACTAAATATTGGCGAAAATGACCTTTACCCTCCAGGCCTTGGCCCTCACGATCCCCTTCGACCTTATTTTGGAGGAGGGCTTCCCCAACCAGGACGTGGTGGGGGTATGCACCCGACCTTCGACGACCCGCTATTTGGGCGGCAGGGGCTGGGCGGAGCCTATGACCCAATGGCACCCCCCGGGGCTCGTTACGATCCTGTAGGGCCGGGAGGTACTCCTCGGGATGGTAGGATGGGCCCCAGATACCCTGGTGGCAGTGGTGATAGTGGTATGGGATGGAGGCCCCCCAATCCATTTGGCGGCTTTGGTGATGACGCATTCATTTGAACGTTTGGCTCCATGGCTTAGGCAGGTTTTTAAGCAGTGTACGAAATGATAATGTAGCAATGCCTAGTTTACGATGATATCAAGCTTCAAGATTTGTATATGCGGGAACGAAAACATGTTGGCGCTAGTTAGCGCTGGCTTTGTTGTATTATAGATCTAGTCGGCTGCATCCCTAAGATGCACTTTTTTTTAAAAATAAATAAAAAATTTTGAAACAAGAATCTTGAAGGCTTCGGATATTTAGTGTAACAGATGCTCCTCCATGTTTGGCTGTTCGCGGCGCGATCACATGCTCCATACGTGTAGCTAGCATTAATTCATGAACCCGGAGAATGTTGTAGATTATTGTAGTGCTAGTGACAATGTAATTTGCACGCTTTCAACTACTTTACACCATAGATATATTTTTTCTTCGTGTAGCCAGGTATATCACAGCATTTTTACCCTGATCACCAATGTACCTTCATTCGCGCTTCCGCAGACCTACGCCTAGCCTTTCAGGGCCTTTCTTTCGAGCGTCGAATCTATTCTGCGACAGAACTTTACTGACGCGAGTGGTTTCCAGGCAGTGGCTACCTTGAAATGCCACATTCACAATCTACGACGATCCATAAGTACACAAGAGAAATCTCCGTGAGGTTACACAGCGCTTTAGCGTGATGTTCCCTTAGGTATGGAAGTAGAGCATTAAGGCGCTGAAGGCACGTCAGAATGTTATATGGGAGTTGCACGGAGGTAATTTATGTTTGGATTTCGCTTTGTTGAAGCCCTTAACCTACAACTCTTCAGAAGTACAGACGAGCGCACTTTTGAAAGATTTGCCAAATAATGTTCGCATTTGTGGATATCCAGTGGACCAAAAATTGAAATCTCTCGCTCATGAATGATGAGAAGACCACATTCAGTGGATTCTGCTGCAAACGGCCACTTTTATGGTTCTATGCCTAAAAGCACCAGAGAGCTGTTAGTGAACGACTGAGGTCAAAGTAGAGATTTGACTAATGGCGGCAGACGCACACTGCATACGCCTAAGCCACGGCATCGGGCTCCAGCGCGGCGCCGGCGGGAGAGAGGCGCGCTGGGTAACGCCAGGCGCCTTTGTGCATGTGTTAAACGACGTGTTCGCGCTTACTGCCGCGCCCTAGCGCTTCTGGCGTCTGTTGAGCGCTTATGCAGCAAGGGCTCCGCGTGGGTCGGCTGCGTTTACGGTTTGGCGCTGGAATGCAGGGGAAATCCGCTGACCCTGGGTGCAAACAGTTATACAAGATGCATGCAATCAGCAAACAAGCATATTCTAGAAAGCTCCTCGCGCCTACCACGAGGACATGTTTTATATATGGGAGACGAGGGTGCGCCTTCGGACAAGATGCAATGGACTGCTCCGCAGGATCGCCCTTGCTCATCTCCTGCTAGACCTAGCCATTGGTAAAAGATTTGAAGCTCTAGCACTTAGCTGTCTCGGAGTTTACTGTGGGGACGAAAGATGGGGGTGCTGGCAGACATCTAGGATTTAGAAGAGTAGCATATGAGGTGAGGCAACGGCTGGCACGTGTACTGATTTGTAGTGTGGGATTTTATATAATTGATCCTCTTTGCTTCAATCTTACTTAATCGAATAGTCTGGGAGCAAAGGGTCCGGTGCATAGTCGCTGGCTCTGGGGTCTAGAATTCTGACCAGTGGCTCCAGAGTATGGGGAATGGCTATGATACACGGCGAGGAGTAGTTTACTACGGTTGTAGATTGGAACTGTTGGAGATCATAGACATTCGTCTGATTGGAGGGGTTCTTCGAATGGTCCTAATCCACTATGTCATGAATTTGTTGAGGATTATGAGTTTGATTAAAAACGTTTTTAAATATTAAAGAAGACGTTCCATATTTTAGCCCTACTTCAATAAAATTGGGGTTTGTGGTGTCTACGAAACTAAACGTCTGTCTTGGCGCGGTTAGCTCCGCAGTCCTTGCGACTATCGAGTTTTCTTGTAGTCGACTGGCACATTGATGGTCCAACTAGACATTCCGCATGTAGAAGGCGAGGTTGACGTATGTAGATGCTGTGGAGCTTATGCATGGTTCGCTATGGAACGGGTAGATTCTGAACGATATCTTTTCAACAGTTGTTTGGAAAGCTGCTCAGCAGACGAGGCCGGCTGACGGTTCAAGGCAATTCCAAAAACGAGGTTCGTATTTGGGCTAACAGGGCTCAGAAGCAACCAGTCAAAATGTCTCCGGACTTTGATTAGATCTCTTGGACAAGGATCCGTTTCTGGCAGGTGGGTTTCGTGGGTGAGATTGATTTGTGGTCCAGGCTGCAGCAAATAATTTAGTCGTTGGTGAGGGAACAACGTTCTGCAGGCATTCAGTCCGTTGATCAGGCGGAACTGTGACAAGCTTGGATGTTGTTAACGCTCTTGGTTGGAGCGATCGTGCGAGGGGTGGCATTATTAATTGGGACGGATGCAAAAATGTGGTTGACGTGCCAGCACGGACATCCGGATAGCGTGGGTTGCAAAGATTCTCAATAGACATGTTTTGCAATCGCGCTTCAACCCAGCCCGTCAAGGCCCACCACGCATCACCAAATCCGGCTGCAAAGTCCTGTCAGTTTACAACCTTAACAATGAGGTCAAGACTTGGCTACAGCAGTCTATTCTTTCTGATCCTCACGGCATGAATAGCTGCTTTCCCAGTGCTCTATGAGTTTTTGTCAATCACGATTATCGTCGAATGGAGACAGCAAAACTTGCCTAATTGCCGGCCCATTATTTCTACTCTACCGCGACCACTCGCACTGCGCTTTTTAAGAACACTAGTTGGTGGCGCAGTTGGGGGACCCTCATTCGTCCTCTCATCGGATGAGATCGCCCTGAAAACGCGATTTGAGCTGTATGCCAAGGGCCGTTCGGGCAGGGCATCCAGATGGAGGACCGGTCCGCATATGCGAGGGCATCGCGCGCAGGCTTCGTCAGTCATGTGCTGCTGGCGTGGATGAGGCTGGTCGTCTACTCAGCCACGATGCCATCCGCAACGGACCCGCACTGGACCCGTCAAACCGAGCGCCGAACCAACTAGCACTGGCGGGGGAAGTCTTCTTATTGCTTGAGGTGTTGGGCAGGCAACATAACCAGCACCAACAGATCAGCCAAGGGATAGAGTAGGAATGCATGCGTGTATTAATTGGAGAATCCTAGGGTATGCCGTTCATGGCGTTAGAGCATGACGCGAGGCGAGCGCGAAGCTGAATATATCGATTAGGATAGGCAGCACTAGGCATCCAAACTCAGCTTCCTGGGCCAGATGCATGCAGCATGCAGAGATAGGGGTGTTTGAAGCGAGATGCGTCTGGGTGGACGCCCTGGAGCGCTTCCGGCCCATCTGCCCATGCCAGATTCATCTCGGCCTAAGCGCGCTGATTCGCGTTCGAGAAAACGGATGATCCATGCACGCTGCAAAGGAATGGATCTGTTACAAACAAGAAAGCAGCATGTAGAGAAGTCCGGACATAGGCGCTTAAGTCCTGACACAAACCCAACGAAGCAAAAGCCGCATACATCAAAACACAGAGACCCTTGCGAAATAGACTGCCGTTTTATTCCGGCTTGCAGAAATAAAAGGAGGTGTTACCATCTATGGCGCCGTTAACGCCGAGCTAATGCTGCCCTACCACTGGTCCAGTGAGAAACTGCAGCGTCTATCAACAAGCACAATTGTCCTTGGGATGTGCTGCACTATGCGTTAGAGCGCAAGAAAGCGGCTGCTCTTCCACCTCTCAGCCAATCCGGAAGTGAGAGAGGATTGCAGCGGGCCAGCGTCTCACGAGACAGCTGGCTCATGCATGAGACTACATTGCAACATAGTCATTGCGCTGATCCCTGGTTCGCGGGGTCGGCATCCCTTGTTGACGGCAGCGATGCCTGCTTCCCTCGCACTGTCAGGGCTGTGAATCCTTCGACAAACGTTCCGTCCTTCTGACACCTTGTCACTAGGTCAGTGCTGCCCGCAACCAAGGCCAGAGAACAGTGATGGCAGCGCACGTACCGGACGAGAAACAGACTGCGGAACTATTGATTTGAGTTATCTCAATAACAAATACAAGAAAAGCGACCGCACTGAACGGCGCATGGCGACGTTTAAGTCGCGGGAACCCTGGGGTCAACCAACACCGAAAATGCCCATTTCTTCAGTACTCCAGAATTTCCTGCGGTATTGCAGGATCCAATGCTGCCCAAGTAATTACTGCTGCCCACCCAACCGCGTGTCAAAACAGCCAACCCAGCGCAATGGTCGCCGATGCCTTCTTGGCACCTGCGACACACCATTTTCTTGTTTTGGAACTCCAAGCGCACCTAACCACCGCCTTGCTTTCGGACTCTAGTATCCAGTAGGGCTTACCGGGAAACTATCATCCTTGAAAAGTGGTGTGGTCTGTGTCATAGGAGAAATAGGAGAGGATGAATGGACCCCAAAACTGCTTGATTGCCGGTTGTGTGGGACGTCCGAATTTCCAATGACCTTTGAGGTAGTCTCAGGAGACAGAGTTTGATGCATGAGCTCAAACCGTCGAGGGCAGCCATCTTCTTCGTGCCTGCTCCCTGTAATTAGCGCGTGAGCTCCGTGTTGAATCTCAAGTAGCTCACCTCCGAAGGGTATCTTTCCGCGCAAAGTGTGCATCGCACGCAGAGCACTTGAAATTGCGAGCCTTGATGTGCACCTAAGGAGCCCATCAGTAATCTCCCTAGCAGCAGCCTAGACAAACTCACGCTCTGCTCATGCCTAAGCAGATCAGTCCTCCTAACGAATCTCCTTTCGCATCCAGGGTAAGGACAGTGATTCGGGTGTGGCCTTGTAGGATTGTGCGTTTGTAAATGGCTTTTGAGGTTGTAACTCCTTTGGAACAACCTCCCACAGATTTGACATGAAAAGTTCGCATTTTCCGGGGTGGTTGGATTCCTGCGTATCCGCGTTCTACCGACGGGTCCATTCGTGTGCCCTCTCCTACCTGAACTCCTTCTCCTCCCAGTTATGTCTCTGAGACCAATGTACTTCTCTTCAAACTCGCCTTGCTCTTCAAATGGAGACTCAAACTTGGTAAAGGCTGGCGAATCATACATATAGGCGTAGGGGAATGTCATCATAGAAAGGCGCCCTGGCGACACGGTTTGGGGTTCATGCCTTATTCCATGGCTCGGCGGCGAGACGTCATCAATAGGCCTCTCCCGTTGTGCTTCCAATTTCACCTTTGGAGTAAACCGTGTCTCTAGCTCCTCTTGGGAATAGTTTGACGCGTCGTACGAAGAGGACAGCGATGATCTGTGAGAAAGAGCATGACCACCTGAGGGGCCCGGCGAATGCTGGTTATCCATAAGTCCCGCGGAAGGATATGAAAACGAATTATTCCATGTTAAAGGCGAACGAGAGACGGGCGGTTCGTAAAGACTCGGCCAGGAGTCTGTATGGGCCTCCGTCACAAGAGGAGATGTCCTGCAAGTAAGGTGAGCTACCCAGGACTCTGTGGGTTGCGGGGAAGGCGGATATAGAGCGGTATTGCTTTGGGCTGCGGCTGCGGAGAGCGGTAACGAGTAATTGTATAACCCAAGACCATCTGGAGAGTAGTTCACGGTATCAGAATCGCTTCGAGCCGGAGAAGGGTAAGTAGAAGATTTCCCGAGTGTGGGGCATTTCATGGAGCGTTGAAATGGGGGCATTGTGGAAGGCGAAGGGTGGGTTGATGAGTCCATGTTGTTAGAGTTAGCAGGACGGAGGCGAGTCAGGTGCCAAGGAGTGGCAGTGGGTCGTGGGGGAGTCAGATGCTTAGGTGAGTATTGGGCGGAACGAATGTGGAGTGATGGTAGGTAGATTTATATAACAATAAAATGCAGTTAAGTGAACAGCAAGATGTGATGCTTTGGGAGTGCTGGGCCGAGCTATAAATCTAGGCCATTCAGTAAAGAGAACAGCCTCAATGAAAAGAACAAGTTACAGGTATTTACAGATGTTGCGGCGGTGTGGTAAAGCAGAACGAGGCAGACTTCGGAGATGAAAGAAGGGTACCCTAGTCTGCTCTCCAGCCGCGGGCGGCAGGCGTCAATGAATGAGCGCAGCTGTTCTCGAAGGGCCAGTTGAGGCTGCGCCGGTGCAGCAGCGGCCATGTCGCGCAGGAGCGGCACTGCAGCGACATTGCAGTAGAGGAGAAACGCTGCTAGGAGATGCTGGGCTGGGCCCCTGCTTAGAGGGGGAAGGTGCATGGGGAGGGGTGAGGCCGATGCTCTAGCGTACCCGAGAGTCGGGAACCGCCCAGCGGTCCGAATCAGATTGCGCCAATTCACGCGCCTTCAACTTAGCCGCAATCGAACGGTGAGAGTGGCCCCTGCATAAAAGTGCGATATGAAATTGTCCGCGCTTGGACAATCCCCGGCGGGGCCGCCCCATGCTAATGCATGCCAACGTTGATACTCTTCGAGGTAGTTACCAAACACAGTGCGCTCGCGCGCTCCGAATGCAAACAGAAACGTGCAATTTGAAATGAGAAAGAGAAACAGACTACATTGGCTCGCCGCAATGAAAGCAACTCAGTAGCGTATTGTGACCCATGGCCAGTGCCTAGTCCCCTTCGATATCTTCGGCATCCCGTTGCCCTTGTAGCTGAGAAATCATAGCAGTGAGCTGCTCTACTTGCGAACTGAGCTTGAGAACCAATGATCTCACCTGGGCGTCCGATTCGGAGGAGACCGTCGCGGTGTGGTGGCGACTGCCTATGGGAGATCTGCCGGGGAGGTTCCCATCGAGGGAGGCTTGGACGCCTGTCGCAGGCGCCAACGGTCGCGGAGAATTAAGCGATGACTTCAGAGGTGGCCGTTTCATCGTTGGAGAAGGTTCGGGTCCTCCCATCGACGATACTCGCGATGCCCGACCTATCGAATGATTCATGAAATAGCTATATCCATGCTCATAGACCCATATCGCTGCAACGAAAGGGATATGGGTGAGCCTCAGCAAGACTATTCGAGTGCTTCTCAACTTTTCCGCTGGAAGGACAAGTCGGAGCGGTCGGAAAAAAAGTGGGATCAGGTTCTGCAGCACTAGTAAGTCACATTATCGACCACACCGTTGTAAAAATCGTCTAAAAACGCTGAAAGGCGAATGGCAGCTCAAGGTCAGTTGACGAATAGGATTCGGACGAATGCACCGCCAACAGCTGCGCATCTCAACCACTCAGCCCCGAACTACCAGAGCAAGGCTTAAGATCACCGCTAGCCAAACCTAAGCATTCAAGGATTTTTTAAAAAAAAGTAAATAGACGGGGTAAACATAAGCGGTTGGTACTCGATGGTTGGGTAAACCAACCCCGAGGCTATGCTCGCAGCGAGTGTCTGGAGTTACCGGCGCTTATTTTACAGCGTTTCAGATGTTACTGAAAATAGCAGAAGCACTCACCAGCGGCGGAAGATAATACGTTAACCGGTTCGATGTGGAGGCTTCCAAGACATATACCGAGTAACTGTGAATCTACGGTCAGAGGCATTGCGGTGAAGTCAGCCTTGCGCCAAGTACCCACATATACAAATATTCGTCGCGGGCGTGATCCAGAACCTAACATTAAGCGTTAGAATACTCTGCTTTTACACATAACTAGCACGCCTTGCGATTGTTTCAGGCACAAACCACGCCGGTCTACGCGAGATTCTCTCAAGTGCAGATTCTCCAATGCGAAAAGGCGGAGGGAGGTGCTGTAGCTGGAATCCGTTCGGCTGGCGTTGATGTTCCATGCAGTTGCAAGGATTGTAAAAAATATTCAGTCTTGTCCAACCATCTCGCCAAGACCATCATATTCGCTTACTAGGGCGATACGACAATGGAGTCTTTCTTACTTTGGTTAAACTGTTCGACAGCAGCGAGATCAATGAGGTGATAAGGAGGATGTTAGTCAAAGCCACGAAGACCAGCTGCAGCATTGGTCAGCGGACAGGAAATGTATGTGGTGAAGAGGCTAAAGTCCCACCATCACGGGCGGTCCAAAGTATGGGGAACTAGTAACTAGTCAGAAAGCAAGGAACTTCGAGCAATTTTTACTCTCTGGGATTGTACATCTCCTGAGCCACATCCTGTAGTAGCTCCGTCAGCCACTTTGCGCATTCATGCAGGCTCAGCCCAATTCTAACTCCTACGGGAAACTCACGAATCCAAGATAGCTTGACCTGTCCGAGAACTTAGCGAATTGGTGACGGCAGTGGCGGGCCAACGCTGCCTCACTCACCCAAAGAATACCTTAACCAGGATCCAGGACATCTCACTCGGAGTGAACTGATCCCGGGCAAGTAGAGTGAAAGTTGTCAGGAATCCTGAGTGTTCATCAGCTTTTCGTTAGTGCTTTAGGATATGTAGCGGTGAGGTCATACCAAGATAAAGTATAATTACTAACGAAAGAAATTTACAAAAATCTTTCGTCTGCGGGTCGATCACAGTCGGTCAGGGTCACCGCCAGATGTTTACAGTCCACTCACCATTTCCTTAAGGCAAGGTATCTGTGCTTTTCCTTAGCTCGGCGTGCCCGAAAATGGAAATTAAACAATGATTCAAATGGTGGAAGATATATCAGCAGACCCCGGAATGATTCTTGAATGCCGCAAGTGGCAGGACAATTGAAGTAGATCCAGCCACCACCAACTACGGCCCGCTAGAGGCAAGTCTGAACAAGAAAAAACACCAATGGATGAAAGAAACACTTACTAACGTCCCAAAGTACGGATTTAAGCTCAGCAAAGAACATATTCTGATCACACGTTAGAGCTAAGTCCGCAGATGGAGGTAGAGAAATCTATCCGTGTTACCTTGGAACCAAAAGAAGTGCTTCCAGAGCCAAAATATCGAATGACATTTCAATAACCTCGGCGGAATTGATATTTAGTCCAACAATTCCTAGATTAGGTTAGTTAAAAGCGGCTCCTTACTGTAATCGTGTGATGATTGATTACTCAGGACTAGGAAAGCTGTCCCAACTGCTACGATGCCGAGGTCCCACAGGAACCAAAAGTCGGTGGTGTAGAAGGAGGTTTGTCCAGCGTCTTGAATCTCCCCAAACTCATCATATGCAAATCCAGCAATCCATATGTAAAGGAGGGTCTCCGCAGGAGTTATTCTAGAGAAACATCGTTGGACAAGCACAGCATAATACAAAGCTAAGAATGTTGCAAAGAAAATAGTCTCGAATATTTTCAAATATCTGGGGACTCGCAGTCTGCAAAAAGGGTCTGCACGCCTTTGTGTCCATCAGCAAAGTTATGAAATGATCATCAAAAGTCGAAAGGAATGAAGAAGCTGGTTGGTACCCCAGTAGAACCCACCTTCTGTTATACAATTTAGCTTGCTTGACGGAGTTCACACTCAATGTTTCCCAAAACACAATGTCACCCTTAAAGAGTTAGCACATGGAAGGTTGGCTAGTCAGGGTGCGCGCAATATGCCTCACCCGCCATATACCATTTATGATTTTCTGGACGGCACGTTGGCTGAGAAATTTCTTGGAACCAGAAACGGCCGCTATCTCCAAGGCACTGAGATGCACAAATTGAGAAGTGAAGTCGTCACTGTGGGCAGCGCCCGCCGTATTTTCGGTGACCGAGTCCGTACCAAAATGGGATGACGTCCGAGAATATCGGAGCCTCTCGGACCTTGACGTTTCTGGAAGAAGTGGTGTGCCTTCATGCGCTGAGTTGTTTGCTGTGTTGCCGTTCGATTGGCTTGTTATTCTTGCCTCCGCATCTTGGGATTGCTCTATCCCACGAGCCACAGGTGGCAGCTCGTAAAGAAGAAAATCGATAGCCTCTCTTTCGGAGAGATGTGTCACAAACCGCCAAGCAACAATCTCACAGGCATATCCTCTTGCCTCATTGACTCCTCGATCATCATCGGATTCCAGAGCGGAAAAGTGTGTCTTGAGAGCGCTACCACTAAGTCAGCATAAACATGCTCTGCTGTTACTCTCAAAGCCACGTAGATGATGGTGTGCTGCTACTCGGTGTTACCAGCATCTGCGAGGGTTTATGGAATACTAACAGAAGAGCTGATACTATGGCAGGGTGATGAACATCATTGGAGAGATATCTAATTAGTGGCGCCAAAGACCGACCTGTTGGGAGTGTGCGAAGCTCGTCAAAATTGTGAGGGGCTTCAATGGCATCTGCAAAATAGCTATTTAGCATTGAGGTTAGCGCAAGACGCTGTCTACAAATGTAAATGATCAATCGAAACTATAGGAAACAGTCTTTTTTCACCGCTAATGGCGACCAACATCAAGCAGTTATAGCACTAAGCCAATTACCTCAAAGAGACGGATACCTCTTCGAAAATAATGTTTAGCCAATTGAGGGCAGAGCTTAGCTTACAAAGAGAGCTTCCTGACGATGTCGGCGAAGGGCTCATCATCCTCGATGATAGGCACTTCTGGAGAGCTTTCGGTCCACATTGGGGTGGTTGGTCGAGACGCCATTTTGACTTAGGGTTCAGGGTTCATCACAATTTCGGTATCTGGATGGGAGACAGCCATGAAGGGCACGTAGTAGAAATTGAGAGGACGAGAAATTGGTGTTTTCCTAGTGCGACGCGATGACACCACGAAACTAAAAGTTTACAGTCTTGGCAATGTTAAAACGCCTTATCCCTGTAATCGATGCACTTCACACCCACCAAGACATGAACAGACGTTCTTTTGAACTAAGCAGAATTTTGCTACTCAATCTCCTGAACTGTTGTCCATTATGCTAACCTCAGTCACTAACAACACTACTCGCCAGGGCCTCATCACCCTTGAAGCCTATCTCAGCGGAATCGAGTGTCTTCCTCCCCATAGGCCTAGAAGGTCAAGGCATTATGACCAAGCATTACTTGCTACAATTCCTGTGCTAGATTTCACGGCTGAAGAAGGTGGAACACAGATTGCTCAAATACCAGAACGTTCGATTTCGTCCTCACATCCCGCAATACCTCATGATTTTACGAATAACCGTGCTGATAAAAATGCATTCAAAACCATTCAGATCGAAAATTCAAGCCAACCATACCCATGCAAAAAAGCTAGTCTCTTAGCCCTTAGGTGTTTACCCCCTATAGTATTAACTATGCTGCGCCCTGGGTTCCTCTTGCCTAAGACAGCCTCTGTACCTTTAACTCCCATATACCTCTCCAGTGTTGGTCCAACCAGTATTGTATTGCGGTAGATAGTTTCCTAGTACTCTTTCGTGCTCTACTTTGGCTCCTTTCTCTCTCTTGCTGTTGTCTTTGCTGGTCTCTTACGCGTCTCCCTTCCTCCTCTATATAGGCCTGGGCCCTAACACGGCACTATTCTTCTTCTACTTTTTCCACCTATCGGCAGCGTTATTTAAGGACTTATTTTAGCTGCAGTATCTATAAAATACCGTTTTACAGGAAATTCGACCGCTAAAGACTTTATATCGAGCCACTCAACTCCAAAGATAAGCCTATATATTAATTCGCTATGAAATTAAAAGCTTTGTATTCCTAAGCACAGGCATTAAATTCTATTGATCTAATTGGTAGGCTCTTATCGATAACGCCGGTGCTTAAGTTAACGTGTTAAAGGATATATTATTATCGCTTGTACTTACTCCGTAATAATTTCTACCTTATATAATAGAAACCTTATAGCCTCTTAACGTAGAAATATTTGGTTCTCTATTAAAAGCTTATAATAAGGAACTAAACAATTTTATAATAGAAACTTAGGGGTTTATATCTCTTTAAAAGAGAGACTTCTTCTATCTATTTTAGCTAGCGTAGAACTAAGCTTTCTCTAAATCTAATATACTCTCTACTTTTAAAAAGGTTGGATTAGCTCCTTTTAATCCAGAACGAGTTCTTATTAAGTTTATATATAAAGAATAAGAACGTCCTTTAGTGAATTGTCCGACTTAGTATTAAAGGTAAAGGACTAGTAGCGCATTAAGAAGCTTCTAAAAGATATTGTAGGTAGTATATACGATAAAAAGACAAGGCGGCTTAACAAGATAATTCACTTATTAGTAATAGAGAATATTTTGCTAAAACTCTAATACGAAAGCCTTAAGAAGACTCTGAGTCGGCAGAAGAAGCGTAAGAATTATAGTAAAGTATTAGAACTGCCAGAACCTTAACTACAGGACGGTGGCGCTACTTTTTAGAGTCCTAAAAAGATATAATAATCTTTTAACTATTAAGCAAAGAAAGAAGAAGCTGCAGAAGCTGCACGGCTTTAGAAACAATATACAAAGCTTTATAAAGTAGAAGAGAAAGTAGAAAAGGAACGGATTATAGAGGAACGAAAGCGTATAAAGGCTGCTAATAAAAAGAAGAAATCTATTACCGCCACTCTGAAGAAACACCAAGAAAACGATAATACAGAATTTAAAGGGTTTAGTGCACTACTTTAAACCCCTACTAAGAGCGCTAAGAAGGGCCAGAAAAAGGTTATTATTTATATAAATAGTGATAAGGATAAGGAGATTAATAAGGGAGGTGCATCTAAAGTAGTAGAGGCATTGGGACAGGCAACTCGCCAAGGGCGACAACTATGACTCCCACAACACTATCGCGACAATAATAATTAGCTAGAATTCAAATCCAAATGCATGCAATTGCTACACCAAAAAATCTCGTAATAATAGTCTTTGTATGTGGCTGTATAGCTTCAAAAGTTAAGCTTGAAATCCTAGTGTGACCGTGCACCAGATGGGACCGTGCATTAGGCGGTCAAATATGGTATTTCTGGCACAAGTGTAAGCTGGTGTACCGGGAGCTTTCTTCTCCGTGTACCGGTCTTTACGGATAGGATTAGTCTACCAGGTGTGTATCCACGATATTCAGCATACTCTAATATCGGGTTTTCCTGCCGGGTACCGGGGAAATCCCGATGATTGCACATGTCTGTATTTTCCTTGTGTGTAGGAGATAGGTTAATGGTGTTTTTGCTAGTGTTTGTATCATGAATAGAATCCGTAAAGATGGCTACAGGTAGAGATAGCGCTTTCTCATTAGCTCTTTCTGACCGAAGGTTTAATTCCCCACCTTCCCAGTAACTGTGAAACTCTCCAGTCGTTGGCTCTAGATGTAGTTTTTTTAGCAGGCCTAATAAAGGCAGAAAATATAATAGTAATACTCCTAAGAATAGGAATAATAGGACTAAAAGATTGGCTCTACTAGGTAGGTATCCTAGTAGGTAGCCTAAGATATAAATATAGCTGGCTAAGACAGACACCAAAACACGTAATACTATTATGCCCCTTACGCACTAACTAAGAAGCAATGCTCTTAGTAGTTGGCATAAAGAACTATAATATACTACTCTTAACACAAAAAGGTCTTAAGGCGGTTACATAGTAGCTTATTAGCTAAAATGTACTAGACCAGTTTTAGGTTATAAAGGAAATGGTAATAGAAGGTAAAGGGGCGAGCACTAGGCGCCCCCTAATAACTCTACAGTAGTAGAGTCAAGTTCGCAATACTAGCGCGTCTGTAGGCTTGTTACGGCAGCAGTGGTTCCTAAGGAGGTCAAAAAGTAAGGTAGTAGAGCACTATAGGTGACTCGTAGGCGCCTTGCAGGCGCTATATAGGCGAGTCCCAAAAGGCGAGGAGATGGATTACAGGGTTTTCTTATATGGAGTTTTCTCCCCACATGTATATAAGGAGTAGTCCGCGTAGGCCCAATAGGGATCCGAATCGGACGTTAAGCAATAAATTATTATTAAATAACGCTGCCGCCTAGATATACGCGTTGTTTTAGTTCTGGTGTTCGTGTACGGGCCTTCTCTTTTAGGTGCCCTAACGTGTTAAGGGATAGCGAAGTAGATATTATTAAGCTATATATATAAACTATATAATAAAGTTAAGACGTTGCGTAAGGAAAGAAGGTAAGGAAATAGGAAGAAAAGGGTATATATTGTTAACTTAGTTGCTTAGTTAATATGTATATAGAGCAGAATAGGATTTAGGTAGCGGTCCTAGCAGAACCTAGAAGAATTTAGTAGACTTAGCAGAATATAGCAGAATGCGGTAGATTACCATTAGATTGCCGTAGATTGCCGTTAGATTGCTATCTTATAGTTGTTCTCTAGTTACTTAGTTAGTAGAAATAGGTAGATATATATAAGGTGTTACGGGGGTGTCCCGTAATAGTACCCCCCCTTTAAACTTAAGCTTTTGCAAGATAGGGCTATAGTAGTTTTAGGTAGAGTTTGTAAAAGTCTTCTGCGGCTTATATAAGTCCTATAGAGTTAATAGGTTCCCATAAGGGCTTGGTAAAACCTCTCTATTTTATAAGGTATATATACTAGCGTTTCCGTTTATTATACTTAATATTATTAATTCTTTTAATAAAGCACTTATTCTTACTATTTACTTTAACTAATAGGGGAGGGTCTTAGATTTATTTAGGCAAGGTATTTAATATAGGGGTAGTAGGGCGGAGAACTAACGTATAAAATATTGGGTAAATTTTAACCGTATTAGGGAGCTTTAGTTAGTAGGTATAAGGGAAGATAACTTCTTTAACCTTATAGGGGCCAGCATTTTTCTAATTAAGTTTCTTAGAAGGTTGTTTTATATTTAGTTTTCTTATATCTAGCTAGATAAAGTTACTAATTTAGTAGACTAGTGCTAGGGTTTGGTTCTTATTTACTACAGCTTTATAGATAGATTAGGCCTATATTATTTCTTTAGTAAGAAAATATTATAGTTCTCCTATCTTCTTTATAAATTAATTTACTTTTATAATTTATAAGGCGTAATAAGTAAGGCAAGGAATATTACTAAAGGGTTTAAACCCTATTTATAGATACTAACTATAGTTAGCCAGAAACGGGGAGACCTATAGTTTCTAAAACGGAATTATTTATAGTAAACTTAGTAAATATAAGCTAGTCTATCTAGTCGTCCTATAAATACGACGTATGTATCTAAATATACTATTTATTAGCGACTTAGTCAATCGAGGCACGAGCACGGCAAGAGGGTCGCGTAAGCCTATACGATTGGATTGTCTATTAACGAGGATCCAAAGCTAAAAAAAGGAAAGAGGTAAGAACGGAAGCACCGCTTAAAGTTATATATAATCCTCTAGTTACGTAACCATAATCTACCATTTTCTGCTAGCTTTCTACCGTTTTCTACTAGTACCGTAACATTACCCCCCCTTTAAAAAAGCCTGCCCTTAGGCTTTATATATCTATATTACGCCTATAAGGTATTCTTATTTTTATACTCTTCTAATAGCTTATTATCTTTATTATATTAGCACTCTATCCACTTATCTAGGTACTCTAGCGGTCTAGGTTAATTAGGGTAACGGCTATAAAAACCCTAAAGCTTATAGGGACTACCTATAAAGTTCTACATAGGGTATTAAGTAGGGTCTAGGTTATATCCTTTCTAATTAATACAATACTTTAGCATTCCCCTTACAAGGTTATAGGCTAGTATTTCTTTAATTTTCTATTTATTATTACTATTAACTTAAATTAGTAGGGGCTGTTTATTCTTTTATCTAGGTAATACGTTATTTATAGCTTTTTATAGCTTATCTAGCAAGAATTTAGGGTGGACCTTAATTAAATCTAGGAGCTTTACTTTATATAAGTTGCCTATCTTCTTAAGGACCTTATATGGTCCTACTATTTAATAGTCTAGCTTATAGCTAGGCCGTTCTATCTTCTAGTTCTTTATTATTACCTAGACTATATTACCTATGGTAAAATTAGGCTCGCGCCTATACTTATTTCCCTACTATTCTATTAATTGCTAGGCCTTTTTTAAATTCGTATAGGCTACTTTCTAGGCTTTTTCTAAGCGTTTAGTGTAATACTAGGCTTTCTTATAAGATAGCTTTTCGCATATAATCTATAGCCCTTCCATTCTTTTCTAGTTAAAGCTTATATAACGAAGCCTTGTAGGAAATACCACGGTAGACTCGCTAATAGGCTAGGTGTATAGGTAAACAGAAAGTCAACAATATAACAAATAGATAATAACTGGTAGAGTAGTTGCCTAATAGATTAACTATAAGGAAGGAACTATCTAGGTAGGGACTGTGGTCCTTTAAATACATATCTATACTCCTAAAAAATCCTCCTTGTACGTAATGTACGTAATATATATAATGTATGTGGCCGTATACTGCGTATTCCGCGTATACTGCGTATAACATTATATAACCTTAGCTACTATTCCTCGTTACATAGTTCTACTAGTTCCCTCTTAGACCATGCTCTTATTAACTAACTAGCTTCTTTTAACTCTTCTCTAAGTAGTTGTAATATCATACTTAAATTGTCCGTAATACCATCTCCCTCCTCTTTATCTTTGTCCTTAAAGATTCCTAATATCTCCAAGTTGTCCACTAGAGGTGTAATACCCGTCTAATCAATTTAGTTAATATTATTACTTATTATACCTAAAGTATCTTCTTCCTTATAAGCGTAACGTTATACCCATACCGTTGCTGCTATATTATTACTTAGTAAAGTAATACTGTCTCCTTATTCTTGTTGTGCAAAAGAGGGGTTAGTCTATGTTATGTTGGCAAGTCCCTTGTCTTAACAGCCCTCTTTCTACTTAGAGTGCACTAAAGCGAATATTCAATTATCCTATAATGTTCGCTCTATTTCTAATGCTAAATATACGCGTCCTATTACTCTTAATAGTCTTTAAGTACCCTTATTAATTGCTGCTAGGTCCCAGGTTTAATCCGCTACTAAATATTTAAAATTAGAGTTGGCCGCTGCCTATGCTGAACTCCACCGTTTCTCTAAAGAGACCGCTCTAGCCCTTAAGGTTTAGCGTTACTCCTTTAAGGCTTAATAGGCTGCCTTTACTCGTTTAACTTGTCTTAAGAAAGTTCGTAAGAAGGTGCGTTTTAAGGAGTAGAAACTTATAGAATAAGGTCTTTAGGAACTTGGTAATAAAAGAACGGATTCTCTTCCAAACCTTAGTAGCTGCTCCTCTTAGGTCCCCCTTAGGTGACTTATTCTTTGGCGATTCTTCTTTATTAATGCTGCCTAACCCGTTTTCTTCTAATACTCCTATACCTTTCTTATAGCATTCTTTAAGTTGTCTAGTAGCTCCTAGGTAGTCTTGCTATAGCCTATTCACGTAACCTTATACCATATTTTATTATTAATGTCCTTATAACTAATAATCTTTAAAACCTCCTATTTGTCCTCTTCTTAACCTCTATATATATCTACCTTATAAACTGGTAGCTTAATACTCCTATATGCTGGCTCTAGTATTGCAATATGCTATATAAGCTAGTTATAGGTTAGTGCTTCCTTATCTTTAATTATTTAGTTAATTTTATATAAGCTAGTTATAAAGGTAATAGTATTAGGCCGTTTTAAGTTTTAGTAGAACCCTATAGCGCTAATATAGTAGATATTAACTAGTAGGAGATTGATAGGTTTCTTTACAGACATTCTATAGATCGTATTTTATAGTTAAGGGTTTATAACCCTCCTTAGTTCCTATTTTATCTTCTATAAGTTATCTTTCTAGTCTATATATTTAGTATAGCGTCTAATATTTCTTACTATTCTTTATAGCTATATAGGGCCTAAGCTAGCTAACTTATTACTAACTTCCTAGGTTTCTAGTGCCGGTAGCGCAATATTAGTAGTTTAGGGGCGATATAGTATACTATTACGGACAGCTTAAGTACAATGTTACGACTACTAGGAGAAGAGTCGGCGGAAGCTAGTTGGTTAATACAGGTACGGTCTAGGATAGAGCCGATGGAACCATGTAACGAGGAATGGTAAGCGAGTCACATAATGTTATACGCAGTGTACGCGGTATACGCAGTGTACGGTTTACGTATAATATATATAACACGTACCTTACGGAGCGAAGGGATTTCTTAGGCGTATAGTTGTGTATTTAAAGGACTATAGTCCCTACCCAGATAGTTCTCTCTTCGTAGTAAATCTTAGAATACAATTGGAGTTAATCTATTGGGTAACCACTCCACTAGTTATATTACGTTGTTGACTTATTGTTTATACCTATATACCTAGCCCAATAATAGGACCCACTGTAGTTCTTACTATAAGGTTCCGTTATATATTCACTACCAAGGTTATAGTATTGAAATACAAGAGAAGTTAAATAACATGCCACTTAAAGCACCAGTTATGATGCTATTAACGGCAACAACTACCTTAGGATTAGGAGACACTAGTATAGCAGATACGGACTTATAAGTGGTCACAAGAGGTTAGTTATAGGAAATGGTTAATCGCTTATTAGATAATAATAGGATACTAAAAGAACGCATTAATAGAATTAGAGCAGTAAAGGTTAAGTTACCGTTAATTAAATAATTCTTAGGAGAAAGGTTAAAACTTAAGGGATTCCTTACGCAAATGCACTTTAAGGTTATATAGGAAGGAGCAAAGTTGGTAATACCTATAGATTAAGTAGCGTATGCAGGATTGTTCTTAATAGGAAGAGCACTAGAATAGTTTAAACCTTACCTTATAGAAATATAAGTAAGCGGTATAACAACTACTAACTAAGATGTATGGTATATGTTTACCAGTTAGAATGGGTTTGTAGAAAAACTAACGTAGATATTTAAAGACCTGGAAGCAACGACTATAGCAGAATAAAAGCTTTAAAACTTGGTATAATGTTCTTTAGCAATAGAGTACACGACACAGTTTTAGACACTTATAATATAGGTTAAGTAGAATAATAAGGCGCTTATAGCATAGTATAAATAAGGACTTAAGGCTAAAGTCTAGGACGTAATTATTCTAATAGAAGATGCGGAAAGTCTAAGGGACTTAATAGATTAGTTAATAAAGATTAATAATAGGATCTATTAAAGGGAATAAGCTAAGAAAGGGCAAGACAGAGTTCTATAGTTATATAAGGTATAGAACACGTAATAATAGATATAGAGTTAAAAACTATGGAATGGTATAGAGCTAATAGACCTAAGTAGTACCAAAGAATTTAAGAGATAGATAAAGAAACCATAGAAACCTAGAGGTTAAGGATTAAGTAATTATAGGACTAAGGAGTAGAGGCTAAACTAGGGATCTTAGCAGTAGAAGACGTTTAGGCGGACTCTATAATAAGAACAGTAGTTTAAATTAGGAGCTTGTATAAATTATAAAAAATAAGGTTATTTTACTAGAGACTATAGAGGTGGTTAGAGTAACTATATAGTAAAAGGCACCAGGTTGTTAGAGTATAATAATGTAGATATAGGAGTATTATATAGGACTAAGGAGTATTTAATTAAATACTTTACGTTTTATTACAACAATGTATGCCAAATTTATAAAGACGTTAAGTATAGCGCAAGCTATTGGCTGTAAGAGCTAGAGTTAAGAGAACTTAAAGGAACTAAAGAGTTAGATAAAGAATAAGATTAACTTTATAAGCTAGATTAAGATATTAAAGCAATATACGGATAAAGATTAGTAATAATAATAATAGAGTTAGAGTATTTATTAATTAACAGCAATAAGGAAGAAAAAGAGGCTAACTAGAAGCACTTATACCTTAGTAACGTAATAAAAGTAGAGACTGAAACCACTATAGAACGCGGATTAGTAACGGGTATTATAATACTGTTAAATATAGCATCTATTACTTTATAAGACGGATGGAGTAATATCTAGAGATAATTAAGTAAGTAGACGACTGCTAGTGCTAGCTTACTACTTATAAAAGGTAAAAGGCTATAGGTCCAAGATTCTTAAGAAGAGATAAGGAAAGCTCTAGACTTATAGAATATAATAAGGACAGCTTAGGAACCCATAAAGCATAAAAACTAATAGGAAAGAGTAGTAATTTAGTTTAGTAATAAATAAATAAGTATAGGACGCAAGTTTAAGAACCATAAGTTTAGGGAATAAGTAAGAACGTTAGTAGGAAGTTAAGATTTTAAGAAACAAATAAGGACTATAATAGTTCTAGGTAAATATAGTATTCAGCCTAAAAATTAAAAAGTTAATATAGAGATTAAGAAGTAAGATAACTTTAAGGATCTAATTATAAGATATAGGAAATAAGAAACTATAGATAAGTTTAAATAAAGAATTATTATATAGCAAGAATAAAAGCTAGATAAAAGGTTAGCTATGCTAGGTTATATAAGGGACAGAGTACCTATATAAAGAGTTACTAATAGACCTAGCGCAGGGACGCCTAGGGCTAAGTAGTTAGATAAACTAGAATAAGAAGAGGATCTAGATATTCTAGTTAAGTTTAAAGAAAGACACACTAAAGGATATTATAATGCAGCAATAACAAGGTACTTTTTTATAGACAGACCATATATACTAAACCAGTTATATAGAAAGTGGTATAGGCAGTAATATAACAATAAATAGGAAGACTTTTATATATAGCTAGATAAAAAAGTTATCTAAGACTAACCTATTATAGAGAAACGTATAAATTACATTAAAGGAGCGTTAATTATGATGTTAAGGAACCTAGAAAAGGGATCTAGGGACTAAAGAGGAGAATAACAAATCTTAGTACCCGTAGCGGAAATACCAGTAATTAGGTTAACTAGGTATTAGTTTAAACTTAAGAATAAAGATAAGTTAAAAGTTAACCTAAGTTACCTAGCGTATTATATGTTATTGTGGATAGCTTATATGGATAACGTATATAATATATATAGGGCACTAAAGGATAAGAACTGGAAATACCTAGTAAGGATATATTAGGCACTAGAGGAAAAATGGTTTAGAGATATTAAGTATATATATAGATAGCACCTAGTAGAAGTATAGAGTTAAGGGGACCTAATACTTTAACTAAGAAGATTCCTTACGGAAGAATGCCTAGATAGATAATAGTGGTGGGACTACCTAGAGAACACTTATCTATAGTATATAGAGGAAAAGAAATAAACTAAGTATTAGCTAAAGGTAGACTAAGTATAAATAGGATCTAGTAGCTAATAGTTAGGAAAAGGGGAGGCCTATAGGACTAAAGGGAACTAGTAGTAGAGCCTTAGACCCTTAAAGGAGTCTAAGGACAACACCTAAACTTATAAGTTAAGTAGCAAGATTAACAGTTTAAAGCACTAATAGATAGTGGAGTAATAAGAAACCACATATTACTAGTAGTAGTAGAAAGGATAGGGTTACTATATAGACAAAAGGAACACCTATATCCACTTATAACAATTTTAGGAGATTAGATAGCCTATAGAGAAGGTATTATTAATCTTAAAATAGGACCTATTTAGTTAACTATTAAAGGGAGATAGGTTAATATATCTTTCAATATCCTACTATTAGGAAAGGATAAGGCGATACTAGGAATACCTTAGTTATAGGAATACAATCTAAAAATTAATTAGGTTATAGATTAAGTTAATATTAAAGATACTTAATAATATAAGATACGATAACAAACCAAGTTAGTATAGTACTAAGTTAGAGCAATATACAAAAGGACTAAGTAAGGCTTAAGTTATATACTAAAGAGATACCACAAGTATAGTAAAAAGTTATAGTTACTAAAAAGCGAAAAGCTGTTAGAATATATAGCATAGGACTATAAAATAGAGTTAGAACTAGAAATAAGTCTAAAGTTCTTTCTAGTTTATAAGCTTACTAAAACTAAGTTAATGGCGCTTAAAGAGTTTGTCTAGAAAAACTTATAAAAAGGATATATTAGACTATTGCAGCTATTAGTAAGATATCCAGTACTATTTATCCTAAAGAAAAACGGAAAACTTAGAATATGCATTAACTATAGATAGTTGAACAGCATTACTAGAAAGGATAGGTATCCTTTACCCTTAATTAGCAAAATCTAAGATTAGATAGGCAATGTAAAAATCTTTATAAAGATAGATCTAAGATGGGTATATTATTAGATTAGAATTAAGGAAGGCAATAAATAAAAGGCAGCCTTTAGGTTAAAGGAAGGACTATATAAGCTATTAGTTATATAATTTGGGCTTATAAACGCACTAGTAATATTCTAAAAGCGAATTAATAGTGTGTTAAGAGAACACCTTAATAAGTTTATTATAGTATACCTTAATAATAATAATATCTACTTAGAAAGTGAGAAAGAACATGGAGAACATGTTAAGTGGGTTTTAAAGAGACTATAGAAAGAATAGATGCTAGTAGCAATTAAAAAATGCGAGTTCTTTACTAGGAAAACCAATTTTATAGGATTTATTATTAAACTAGGAAAAATTAGTATGGACCTAAAGAAAGTTAAAGCTATAGTAAGTTAGTAAGAACTAGAGAACGTTATATAGTTAAGATTATTTCTAGGGTTTTGTAACTACTATAAGAGGTTTATTATATAGTGGTTAAAAAGCATTAAGCTGTTTACTTAATTAACGAAGAAAGAGGAGCCATGGGTATAGGCTAATAAGTAAAGGAAGTTGTTTAAGGAACTTAAGGAGTTATTTACCTAGGAACTAATCCTTAAGATTTACCAACTAAAGTTAGAAACGGTTATTAAAACAGATATATTAGACTTCGCACTAGGAGTATATTTGCTATAAAAGTACCAGGACGTATAGTATCCAGTAGCGTATTATAGTTAAAAGATAATACCACTAGAACTAAACTATGACATCTATAATAAGGAGTTATTAGGTATAGTTATAGCATTAAAGAAATAGAGAGCATTCTTATAAGGCATAGAGGAACTATTTATAGTTAAAATAGACTATAAAAACCTTATAGGATTCCTAATAACAAAGGAACTTAACCAAAGACAGGTTAGATAGGCGGAAATACTTATAGAATACCATTTTGAAATTTAGTATACTAAGGGTATAGACAATGCACGAGTGGATACTCTAAGTAGAAAAGCTAAACTATAGAATAACAAAAAACTGTTAGGGGCTATATTACAGAAAAATAAAGATAGATTAATTAGGTATAATTATCCCAAAATAGCAGTAATATAAGAAAGCCAGATCTATAAATTACTAGAGAGTAATTAGACATAGAAGATCTAAAAAGTATAGGTAGAGGATCTATATATAGAATAGTATAAAAATAGAGAAGTAACCTATATTCTAAGGTCTATTGCAAAAGAGTTTATTAAGTTATTCCATAAGGGACTAACTTAAGGACACAACGGAGCTACAGGCTTAGTATTAAGACTTTAAAAGGAGTATATTATTTAAGGAATCTAGGGACTAGTAAAATAAGTTATAAGAGAATATTTAAATTGCCAAAGAAATAAACTAACAAGGTATAAGCTATACAGAGGGCTATAACCTATTAAAACACTAGAGAGACCGTGGGAGGTTATATTATAGGACTTTATAGTAAAGTTGCTAAAGTTAAAAGATCCTATTATAGGACAAGATTATAACGCAATTTTAGTAATAGTGGATAAGCTAACAAAGTAGGGATACTTTATAGCGTATATAAAAGAAATATCAGTAGAAGATATTGCTAGAATCTATATTAAAGAAGTATTTATAAGATATGGAGTACTAAACAAGATTATATCGGACAGAGATCTAAGATTCATAGCAGCATTCTAAAAGGTATTCTTGGCGGAATAAGGAGTCCGCGCAGTAACCTTAATAGCATATTATCCGCAGACGGACGGATAAACGGAAAGGTTAAATTAGACGCTAGAACAGTATCTAAGGCACTATATTAACCACGCATAGAATAATTAGGTATTATTATTACTAGTTATATAGTTTATATACAACGCAACACCATAAAAAGAAATAGGGACATTACCGTTTAAGGCGAATTATGGGTATAAGCCAAGGTTATTATTATCGCCACGTTAAGTAAAGAAAACGAGTAGCACAGCTAAGTAAAGAATAGAGACTTTAATAAATCTTTATATAGACCTTAAGGAAACAGCGAAACTAGTATAAGAGCGAATAAAAAGGTACTATAATGCTAAGAGATCTAAGGGACCAGATCTTAAGGAGAAAGATAAAGTGTAGCTACTATACAAAATTTTTAAGAGTTAATGACTAAGTAAAAAGTTGGACTATGTTAGACTAGGACCTTTCAAAATTATATAGAGAATTTTATTAGTTATATATAAGCTAAACCTACCAGCTAAAATAAGAATCTACCCTATATAGTATATTATAATGCTAGAGCCAGTATACGGGAACGTTAAACCACCAGTTTACGAGGTAGACATATATAGAGGATAAGAAGAAGACAAATAGCAAGTTTTAAAGATGATTAGTTATAAGGATGTAGATAATAAAATATGGTATAAAGTAAAGTGAATAGGCTATAGTAAGACTACCTAGGAACCACTAAGTAACCTAAAGAACGCTATAGGAAAGGTATAGGAGTATTAGAAAAAAGCAGGTTAGGAAGTATTAAAAAAGGATCACTAAAGAATAAGTTACCTAAAGGGGACCTGGGAAGAGCAACTACTATATTACTTAGAGTTATTTCCTTCTTTAGAGACGCTACCCTCTTATTACCTAGTTTAGACAGACCCTATTAAACAAGTTTCCACTCCTTAGAACGAACCTTCTTATGCACTTTCTTAAGACAAAGCAGTTAAGTATAGGCAGAGGCGCGGGCTTTAAGAGCACGGCGTTTCTTATCTCTTACCCACTTAGCACGAGCTTGGTCTTTAACCTAAAGACAACAAATCTCGCCTAAGGCACTTAATAGCTTATTATCGAGTTTTGTAGTAGCAGATTAAACATAAGACCCTATAACAAGTTACTTAGGGAACTTAAAGACTATTAAGAGTTATAGAACGCGTATACTTAGCGTTAGAGATAGAATAAATATTATAGGATAATTAAATGTTTACTTTAGTGCACTCTAAGTAAGAGGAGGGTTGCTAAGATAAAGGACTTACTAACGTAACACAAACTAACCCCTCTTTCGCATAACGAGAACACGGAGATGGCATAATCTTATTAAGGGACAGAATAGCAGCAACAGTGCGAGCATAATATTGCGCTTATAAAGAAGAAGAGGCTTTAGGTATAATAAGTAAAAATATTAACCAAATTAATTAGACGGATATTATACCTCTAGTAGACAACTTAGAGATATTAGGAATCTTTAAAGACAAAGATAAAGAGAAGGGAGATAGTGTTATAGATAGCTTAAGTACAATATTATAACTACTAGGAGAAGAGTCGGCGGAAGCTAGTTGGTTAATATAGGTATAGTCTAGAATAGAGCCGGTGGAACTATGTAATAAGGAATGGTAAGCGAGTCATATAATGTTATACGCGGTATACGTGGTATACGCAGTATACGTGGTATACGCAGTATACGGTTCACATATAATATGTATAACACGTACCTTATAGAGCAAAGGGATTTCTTAGGCGTATAGTTGTATATTTAAAGGACCATAGTCCCTACCCAGATAGTTCTCTCTTTATAGTAAATCTCAGAATATAATTAAAGTTAATCTATTGGGCAACCACTCCACCAGTTATATTATATTATTGACTTATTGTTTATACCTATATACCCAGCCTAATAATAGGACCCACCGTAGTTCTTACTATAAGGTTCCATTACATATATGGACCTATTACAGATTAAGCTATATATCTTTCTTAAAGGCCTAGTCTCTATATATAGTATCGGCCTAGTAAATAGTATCTATATATAGCCGCATAAGGTTTTCTATTATAATGCTAATTTTCTTTATAAAAAAAGGTATTAGGGGTAGGGTTTTTGGCCAGATAAGCTATAAGCCTAAATAGGCTAACTATTTTTTTTAAAAAAAAAAAATTATATTGTGGCTTTTTAGGTCTATAATAAGAAAGGGGATATTATACTACCTTTATCTATTTACGCGAGGGTAAATTTATAAAATAGTTATAATAGGTAGTCCTATCCGTCCGTTATACCTATAAATTAAAATTAGTTTAGGCAGTTCTTTAAGAGGTGTATTTAAAAAGTTAGCTAGCTTTATAGCGTACTAGGTGTCTATTAAGGTAAGGTATTTACTCTAGAGTTAGCTAAAGTAGAGGCTAAAACTTAATATTTATTGCGAAATAAAGTATAAGAGATAGTGTAGCTTATTTTACTAACTAGTCGACCTAGATTAATATATAATATATTAATCTCTTTTAACCCTAAAGAGGAGTCTTTTTCTAGGGCTTCTCTTTTTCCAACTCCGTACTATCATCTTAGATTAATAGAACTTTATCCATTTTTGCCTTTATTAGGCAGTCCTTGGCAAAGTAGTTCTTCTAGCTATATAAGAAGTAGGCTCCTTAATTACTAAGGGCCTATTTATAGGGGTTGCTATATATAGGTTAAGTATGCGCTAGACCCGCGGTAGGACTAGCTGCGTAGCTAGTTACTAAATTAACGGCGAGCTATACGGCTAATACTATAGGAGTTACTAATTATACTAGGGCACTATAGGCTGTTCTTATAGTGCTTATAGGCGAGTTTAAAGAGTTTCTAGCTTTATACTACTTAGCTTATACCTTAATTTAATAGAGGCCTTAATTAATAGCTAGGCAGTAATTTAGAAGTACCTTTAGCATTTATATAGTGGTAAAAACTAGCAGTATAGCGCGCTATAGGTCTAGAGTAAGCTTATTAAAGAGGTCCAGTATTAGGTCTTTATGGAGAATATAAGATTAGCTAGCTAGGTGTAGAAAGCGGGTCTAAAAGGCTAAAAAGGTCTCCATTGTTTTTATATTAAGGGCTTTATAATTAAGGTAGGCGTTTTATATCTTAAAGGGGTCCTTATAAATAGAAGATAGGTAATTAATTATTTCTTTTCCGGAGAGAAAGAGGTCTACTAAGTCTAAGGCGTATTATAGACGTAAATACGTCTATATATCCCTGCCAGTACGGCCAAAGATATAGGCTATTTTAGCTTAAGTAGTAGGGAAGTAATCTGTATTAACTTTAAGCTTATTTTATAATTAAAGCTTCTAATTATTAAATATAGAGTGAGTTCTATCTATAAGTAATAGGGGGTCCGTAACCTTTATAGACTATAACAATGCTAATACTATATATTATATTAGGGCCTTAAGGACCGTAGTAAGTCTTTAGATATTTAATAACTCCTTACTAGGTATAGGGGTGTCTCTAGTTTTAAGTAGCTCTTAAAGCCGTTTAATTTTAGTATTAGCTGCTATAAGTTCTTCCTAGGGGATTAAAACGGCGACTATTTCACCATTAGAGGTATTTATGGGTCCTATACGGCTTTGCCGGCTGCTATATTTCTTAATATAGTAGTAAAATAATTTCTGGTAGGTTTCTATAGAAGTTTTAGTCCGTGTGTATTCTTTAAGAAATAGTAGTTTCTACTTTTATACCCTTTCTTTTCTAATTATACTAAACCTCTAAAATAGACTACATAGCGTTAATATCCTTTTAGCTATATAGATCTATAAGGAGCAGATATTTTTTAGTATTCTAATTATAGGAAGCTATAGCTTAGAGAGGCAATAGGCTTAAACCGCACTAAGTGCTTACCCTAAACTCCATTAATTTAAGCAACTAATTTAAAGTATAAAAAGCCATATATATATCCTATTAGCAGTATTTATAATAAATATAGTTCCTACTATAATACGCTCTAACTCTAACTCTAACTTTAACTCTAGCTTTTATATAGTAGTTTTAGCAACTATAAGTTCTATAAATATTATATATATAGGTTTATATAATTAAGGTACTAACTTTTTAAAGGCTTTATAACAGACTTTAACTTCTTTAATCTCTATTTCCTAGCCTATTTAGAAGCCTATTAAGAGGATACTTTTTTATTCTTTACTATTTTGCTTAACTAATATTATATCTATAGTAAAGGGTTGCGTTACTAATAGAACTGCATTATAATTAATAAAAGGATAATTAGGAGATAGTATACTAGCTAGAATAAAGCTCTCCTTACTAAGAGATATTAGTAGGAGAGCTAGAGTTCTTATTTTTATTAATCCTAATATCGTCCTCTCTATAAAGTTAGCCTTATTCTTAAACTTATTAAGGGCAATAGGATTAGCTTCTATATTATTAGATTGGCTATTTTTAGGTATAACCCTAATATATAAAGAATTTTTAAGAGAGTTAGGAAGTAGTAGTAGAGTACGCTAAGATACTATAATCTATAACGCGGCTCGTTTATAACAGCTCAATAAGGGTATTATATTAACTAAAATACCTACTAAGGCTTAGTAATAGAAAAGCCGGTAAAAAAAATAGAGTTTTATCTATTTTAAGTTTAAAAAATTACTGCGTAGAGAATAATATTTATTTTAAATAAGAATATATATATATATATATATGTGTATATGTTCTTAATTAATGTATAATACGGTCCTAAATTATAGTCTATATAGACAAATACTAATAAGTTAGGTATAAAAAACCTAAGGGAGACATAAGAGGTAATATAGTATTTACCCCCTTAGGTATCCCATTGAAAAAACACCGTTAGGTTACTGCTTTAAGACTCCTATAAGGGAGTATCCTAATTACCTATATTACCCTATCTACCCTTTATACCCTTTATACCATGCTTCCATATTATTATAAATTGCTATTAAATATTGTTGCCTACCTATCCCTAGCCTTTTAATACCTTATATATATATCCATGTTATTTACATCGGGAAAATATTCGCAGGATGAGATTCAAGTAGACTTTGATTTTCGCGTTTCGCGTAATTGACATGCAATTTGACCAACTCGACACGCAATTGACCAACTTGACACGCAATTGACCAACTTGACATGCAATTGACCAACTTGACACGCAATTCGACCAACTTGACATGCAATTAACTAACTTGACAACTTTAAAAGCTAACTATATATTTCTTAACACGCAATTAACCTACTTAGTAACTTTAAAAGTTAAATAATATGCAGTTGACCTACTTAATAACTTTAAAAGCTAACTGTATATTTCTTAATACGCAGTTAACCTACTTAGCAACTTTAAAAGGTAACTATATATTTCTTGACATGCAATTAAGGTAAAGTTATATGCTATATATTTAACTATTATATATTATCTAATATAATCTTATACAATCTTATATAGTTT
>Ga0307507_10000305_pt1 | contig 99086 bp, 34 predicted proteins | sample 7_EM_MG_FD_207223 | JGI IMG/M metagenome (GOLD analysis project Ga0307507, IMG submission 207223) | Populus trichocarpa ectomycorrhiza microbial communities from riparian zone in the Pacific Northwest, United States - 7_EM | ecosystem: Host-associated > Plants > Roots > Unclassified | place...
TAGGATCTCTCTATGTCTAGCCGTCTCTGACAGATTATCCCACGAGTATGGTGGCTGGATAGCTGGGTTTAATCTGCACTGCTCAACGAGATTATCGCGGCTAAGGCTAAGGCGGTCTCTACCAGCGGACGCTTCTTCCTGGAAAAAATTACACCAGGATCAGCAGCTTTTCACGACTATCTGCACGCACATACCCTCATTTTATTGTAAATCGCCTTGTGGTTGGGATTCTGCTCAGACAGGGCCAGTCTTTCAAAGAGCCTCTCCTTAGGAGCACTCATGGGCAGCCCAGCACCTGTCATTCTCGTACGATATGGTCGTTCTTCGAGGACCCTGATGCGGACGTGGGCTGATGGGACAGACGGTTGTAATCTTTTTAGCACGCCTGCCAGCCAAGAACGTCACTCAATTCTTATAGGCAGCCTCAAACGGACGACGAGTAGACGAGGCGGCCGCTTGCCCCCAATCATGTGACTAAAAGGCCTACCTTCCCGCCCTACCGCCCCTCTGGAGAGGTTTACTCGCATGTGGGGGACATCCTAAGTGGTCGGATGTTCTGCGGGAACACCCACCGGCCGGGATATCATGCCAGCCATCACAGTTATGGATGTGATGCAGAACCAGTGTCCGATGATCTCCCTCCCGGAAGAGCTAGATGGCCTTTGACACAGCCAGTCCTCGTAGGGAGTGGGCACAACTGCTCGGCTTTCGCCGATCTATAATGTGGTCTGATGACAGTTCCGCTGGCCGCACACATCACGGCGGCTTCATGCAGTGACGACAGCGACGGTGAATACTATCATTTGCTATCAGGACGCATCTGTAACCCAATAAACCGGGCAGCTTCTATTGCTAGGAAGAGGATCAGCCGCTACCGCTTGGTTTAGTTGCTGGCAACAGATCGCCAAGTCTACCCGAACCTTATCTTTCCTAAAATGGTTCTCCCGGATTAGATTTTGGCCAAAACAACCTCTTGGGCGGCAGAAGAGCTCTGGACAGCGATGCTCTGCATCTAGGCGCGATTGCAGATCGGGACAGCTTTGGCGCGAAGCACCATGGCATGAAGCTGTGCGCCTCTCAGGGAGAACATGGTGTGACAATTCCACTAATCGTGAACTGGAGTCTCAGACCATACTTGCATACCAAAGACAGTCCGAGGCGCTATTGTTTTTTTGTTCTGATCAACCAAAGAATTGGCAGAGGATCCGAGATCATAGATGAGCCAGCACACAGCACTGGACGACCGGCCGGCATTAATTGACCGGCATCGAGTGTGCTACAACACCACATGGCTATTCGAGCAGGTCCGCAGGGCGGCACACAACCAAGTTTCTCGTCCGTGAGGCCACATGGGAGGTCAAGGGTCTCACAGTTTCTTACCCGGGCAGCCTAGGGCGGCGGGTTTGGCATAACGGTTGAGCTGAAATACATTAAACGATGGATTGAAGGGGAAATGATCGACGATGGATTCGATATTCGATGTAGCACGATTGGCGAAAGGGCATGCATTGTAGATTGTCAAGTTCTCCAAGCCGAACCTCTTAAAACGCCAGCCATCACGTCTCATGCCAATATTACAGCGATAGTCAAATTAAGGGCAGTGGGTTATGCAACGCCTTTTCGCACCTCAAGTGTCGGGATGCAGGACTTGTAGCCCCCCCTCCCCTCCAAAGAGCTTCTGGAACGCTGCAGAGAAGAATACATAGACGCGCCGCGGATGCCTCAGTCAGAGGAGTTGATCAACGTCTCCCAAGCGGAATGACGCGAACTGAGGCGGCAAAGCCATTGAAGAGGCTGGCTTTTTCGGCGGACTATTGGCGTTCAAGTACCGCCCAACAAAGTGTGGGAAAGCCAGAGAGACAACCTGTATTTTTTTTTCGGGGGCGGGACGGCGCGCAAGAGGGCAGGCCGTGCAGGATGATTGGCAGCCTAGCAATTCCGCACTCGTTCATCTGGGTGTGCTGGGCTGGTCACCGCGGCCAACCTGCTAAGCGACCCTTTGGTGCCTTTGGTGCCTTTGTTGCTGTTGGTGCTGTTGGTGCTGTTGGTGCTTTTGGTGCTGTTGGTGCTTTTAGTGCTTTTGGTGCTTTTGGTGCTTTGATGCTTGCTGATGAGCGTCACAGGCCTGCTAGGCCGTTCCTTGCGCCTGGTGGACGGGCCAATCCTTGCTGCAGCATATCCGCCCACACTTCGGAGATCGGCCAAGGGTTCTTCAGTCCCAGTCCCAAGGCCGACCTGACCGCTCGCGTCTGGGTTACTCCTTCCCCGTTGGCGGGCCGGGGCGTGTCTCTCACCAGCCTAATGCCAGTCAGTGCCCGTGAGAGGGGCGTGCTAGTGAGAGCTAGCTAGTGTGGTGCAGTGCGTTTACACACAGTTCTCTCAATTTCTCTTTCTTCCTAGTCGTTCTAAGCCCTACAAAGGTACAAGTGCAAATGATCCCCGTCGCCTGCATCGCACTGCACCACAACGCATCAAGCCCCTTCTCGCCGACTCCTCTAGCCAGCTAGCGCCATTATCCGGCTGAAGCGAACACCGACTTCGCTGCACGCTTCGTGTGTTTGTGCTTTTACGCTTGCGTAATTCTGTGCTTTCCGGCTTGTTGAATAGAACTACTGATGGGTTTGGGCGAGGGCGAGGGCCGGGGGCCGCCTGTGCTCTGCGCTGCTGTTTTTCACTACCGAGCGGACCGCGGCCGCCTCCACGAAACGTCTTCGCACGAACCACCGCCCATTTGGATGCCCAAATGAAGTCTCAAAGGGATATGCTCAATTGACTTTCGAATGCCCTGTGGAGCCGTTAAAACCACGTGGCAGCCATGGACGCAGACAGCATCTAGAGATCTGGCACATGGCACTGTAGAAATCAAGAGAGTCAAGGTAGCCCCGTGCTATGTGACGCATGAAATACAGCTGTTAGAGCCGCGCATCTCGCCATGAGGCACGCTCAGACCCTTAGACCCTCAAGGGAGCCTTGGCCTGCAGCGACGGCTAAATATGGCATTGTACGGCAATAATAAAGTTGACTCTGTCTCACTGCTGCAATTTCCTTTTATCATCAGCCAGGAGATCGTGGGAATCTAGTATTGAAAGGCGTCCGCTGCTAGCTGACGTCTAAGACGTATGCAACATGTCGAAGAAGCCCCCTGCCGAACTGACTGTCAAGCAGTTGTACTCTCATGCTTCTGTTGTGCTCCCTTTCCCCCAAAGGCCACCGCTTCCCTTACCTTCTAGTCGCCTTCTAGAACAAATTTCATAACACGATAGCATTATGGCCATCGTCAGCTTGGTGGTTGCACAATGGCTATAGAGAGTGGATGCTTCAATGCGAAGCAGTCCTGTTGTTCTTTCCCATACCGGTAGCGATGCTACACCCCGAGAATAGAAGTCACGCCGTGAGCGAGTGCATAATAGCAATAGCGATAAACACGACTCAGGGCTTAGTCGATTACTTCATAGGCTCTAGTCTCAGTCATCGAGCAGTCTTTTGCGGTCTAGATTCTACTATCGGCTGTTGCCCTTTGCATAGCGTCTTCTACAAACATTAGACAATGAAGTCGCATCGATCTGACAATTCCTGTCCGTCTATCTGGAGCTGCGAACAGAGCTGCTCATCTCCTGTCCCATCTCCAAGCCTTCCATCAGACAGTTCTGCCGAATCGAAGACGTCCATAACATAACGTTCTCTAAAAGTCGACTTATCTAAAGGAAGTTCTAAAAGTCATTGCTCTTACAAAGCTGTGCATTCGATATCAAGCCATGAAAATGAGCTATCGAATAAAAGCTCGGACAAGGATAGTTGTGCAGCAATACTCCACAAACATGGCCTTAGCGCGAAGCATCACCTCAAAGACTCCAAGATCCAGCCTATTGCGACTGTTCAATTCATCAATCGCCCGAATGGCACTCCTTTAGCGATCACCATCGAGCAAAAGCCTTGCTCCACTAAGCTCTCACCCCCCGCTCTGCACCAAATATCGATTTGACCCCGTTTACACTGATACTGGCCATTCAACCCTTTACTCAAGATCGAACCTAGCAGTCATGGAGCTCGACGAAGGATATCCCGGGCTCTCGACGATGAGAAGTTGCATGAATCTAAAAGATGTACAAAAGATGAATCGACGCCATCGGCAGCCTTGGATTGTATCGAACAGGATCCAGTCAGTGGTCTATTTGGACTGGCGTGGCGTGGATCTGAGGTCAAATCCACTCCAATGCGCCATACCTAAATAGGAATAATAGTTACCTATATAGGCTAGCTCGCCATTTTGGATTGATCACTGGGATCCAGACCTTACGTGTCCTCTCTCATCCAAATCAACCCATCTCTTCCTAAAAGAGCTCTCTGCATCTTCTAGCAGTTCTGCACGTCTCTCAACAAACTCGCAGTAGAACTAATGACTGTGCTTGCAGGATCCTTAAGATTGCCGCGGCTCGAGAGGCTAGTCGATCAATCGATCAATCGATCCAACAGAACAAAGGAGGCAGTTTGTTGGCGTGGATGGTAAAACAAAGAGATATGCGATTTACAACGCGCCGATTGGTGATCCTATCAGCGATGTCCCCAATGGCTCACAAATCACTCGGCAGCCTCATTTCTAGGGCCCAGGGAAGTGAGTTTTGCTCAGGTCATCGTAACAAATGCAACAAGCAATGCAACATTGCCAGACTTGGTAATAAGCAAGCTGTCAAACCTGCATGGACAAGTACAGGGTAGGTGCACCTATGCAAGGCACTTCTAAAGGCCCGTGATGATGTGCAAGGTGCTCGTAGTAGTCAAAGCGGGTTCGACAACTTGCTTGTTACCAAGTCTGAACATTGCCTACAGGGATATCCCACTCACCAGACACCAAGCTTCAACAGGAGTCTCTAGCGCGCGTCGCTAATACCAATCCCTGACGAGTCTCCTGCATCTCCTTACCTGCACCGTCACCTTCGCAACTCCCTGCTCCTCCAAACATCAATCCTACATCTTGCTCGCTCTTCGTCCAACACAACCAACCCAGGCATTGCGGCCCCTTCTCCGTCGGATCGCAGCAGAGATGACCTCTCCCGCTATACAGCCGCCGGAATTCCTATCTACCGTCTCAACGCTCCTTCACTACGTACCCTAGACAGTAGTCGCGGGCCCAGTTTTGACAGCGCAGTAACAGAAATTCCAAACACATCAATCAGAGCAGAGCTCGAGGGGGTCGTTGCAAACCCACCGGCACCAGCATGCCAACACGACACAACCACAACCATGGGCACACTCTCCACACCCCCTGACCCCTTTCCAACGCACCCCCCACCCCCCCAACAGCACCCAAAACCGCCAAAGTACCACCCACACGTTCCACTCCGCCGCCCTCCCCATCCTCTTCCTCCCCCTCGCCGCTGCAGAAGGCATCCCGCACCCGCGCTTCCTCTCCCCGCATCCGAGCTCCTGCGCGCTCACTCCCCAGCCACGCAGCTTCCCGCCCGCGCGCCCCGTCACGCTCCCCGCGACTTCGCTGTCCACGTCCCCGCTCTCCTCGCGCCTGCGCCTGCTTCGTCATACTCGTACGCACACGCACGTCGTGCCGCGGCGTGCGGTCGTGGTGCGCTGCGATGGCGTGGTGGGTGCCGCGTCGCTGTTGCCGAGGAGTGGGGTTGTGCGGGTGGAAGAGAGAGGAAGGGGGGCTTGGTGGTCGCGCGGGGTGGATAGGGCTGGAGCTGGAGCTGGAGCTGGAGCGGCGTTGGGGTGGGTGTTGCGGGTGTGCTTTTGTCAGCCGGCGGATGGGGCGGGGATGAATGTTGGGTGTGGTGCGGGTGGGAGCGCGGGGCTGGGACTGGATAGGCCGAGGAGGGGAGGGGGTGGTGCCTGTTAGGGTTGTGAGGTAGGGGGATGGGAGAGAGAGATGGGGTGGTGGGTTTGGTATTAGTATTGGGTTTGCTTTGGGTTGGAGATTGGATTGATACATGGTGGGTTTTTGGAAAGAGAATTGATGGGTGTGTATTTTTACGGCCCTCTATTCGATACCTGATAAAGAGCAACGAACAATTATATATTATTTGCAGGATACTTTACAACATATGCCTTGTCGAATGCTTTTACACTCTTTTTGCACAACCGAAAATTCCCATGCCTCTAAATAATGCCCACAAAGTATCAGTCTAGAGTGCACCAATCTACAGCACACCAGCAAAGCACAAACTCACCCCTCCCTTCTCCACACATCGCGCCAAAACTCCCTAAACCCATACTGCCGCTCCCGCCTCTCATCCTTCACCCGCGCCGCCTCACCCGCAAACCGCTCCACGACCCCCGCGGGCCGAAACCCCAGCACGTCCTCGTTCCGCCGCGGCGTCGCGGTGCGCTCGCGGATCGCGGACGCCAGCTGCGGCGCCACATCAGCGTAGCACGTATTCAGCTCGCGCGCGAGGTTGAAGTACGGCTTCTTGGCTAAGTCGGGCGCTTGCAGGTTGTAGGAGCGGGTGAGCGAGTTCAGGTGGTTGGTGGTCAGGGTGTGGTAGGCGTGCTCGGTGGATTCCCAGGTGGGGTCGCGGAAGGGGTGGGGTGCGGGGGGGATGGTGGTTGGGATGGAGGAGGGGATTGAGGGAGGGGTTGCGGCTTCCAGGGTCGCTTGGGCGGTAGGCGAGGGGTCGGCGGTGGAGGAGCCCAGAAGTGGGGTTTCAGTGACGGTGATTTGGGCAAGTGGTTCTGAAGTTGGGGAAGGAGCGGATGCGGAGGCAGAGGGGACGCTGAGCTCGCCTGATAGTGAAATCTGCGAGATGTGTCCGGCGTCGTCGGCGGTGTGGAGGGTTTCCTCCTCGGCCTTGAGCGGGTTGGCCAGTAGCTCCGCAGCTGCATACGCCTCCGCTCTCTGCATCTGCTCGTGCAGACTGCCGCCCTTGCTCGCGATCATGCGGGCGGAATGCCGCTTCCAGTCGTTGCGCAGGCGGGCGCGGAACTTGGTCGCGGTGCCGACGAGCTCCTGCTGCTTCTCGATCCACGGCGGCACGATGTCCTGCTTCTGGATGATCTTGTTCATGAAGTACTCGGTGGTGTCAAGGAACGGGCTGCTAGCGTTGTAGTCACGCTCGATGCGCTGGCCCCGCGGTAGGTTCTTGAACTGCCCTCGCGCGATGGCATCCTCGATGCGCTCGTTCGCCAGCGACGCCAGGCCCTGGATCGTCGCCGGCACCGCCCGCGCGTGCGGCGCGAACCGCTCCTTCAGCTCCCGGAACCGCTGCTCGCGTTCCTTGTCCGTCATCTCCGAGTCCTTCAGCGAGCTGTATATCGACGTCCTGTCCCGCGCGTTGGCCAGCCGCGCCCCCGCCGACGCCCTCATCCCCGAGCGTCCCGTATCAACGCTCTTCGGCGGGCCCGCCACCGGCGGCGACGACGACACCCGTGGCGTCCTTCGCAGTGGCTTATGTGCATCGCCCAGCATGCGCAGCGACGCGTCCGCGACGGATTCCGTCCCTGTCCACGGCGTCGCGGCCGCCATATCGCGCGTGCCACGCCCCGCGCTCGACGGCATCTCGACCTCTGCGAACGCGCGCGCGTGCTCGTCCCGGAAGGCCGCCGCGGCGATCTTCTCCTCCAGCGCCTGCCGCAGCTCAGCGCTGAAGCCAGCTTCCTCGACCGCCTTGCGCGCGCTGCGTCCGCCGGTCTCGAGGCTCTCTTCACTCAGCTGGCTTAGGCGGCGCGCCATTGCTCCCTCGTCCTCATCCTCTTTCGTTTTTGCGCTGCTGTTGCTCGTAGCTGTGCCATTATCGGAGGCTGGGCCATCGCTGGCTTTCGCAGCGGTGGAAGCCGGCGTCGAGGGGGAGGCGGCGAGCCAGCGGCGGTGCTGGAGGTGCGGAGGCTGCTGCGATCGGGTGGGTAGACGGGGGAATTGGATTTGGGCTCGCGGGTAGCGAGTGCAGATGTGCAGTGCCACCGCGGTTGACCTTGGCATATAGGTTGCAGGGAGGAATTGGGAGGATTGGGGGGATTGGGGAGGAGGCGTGCGGGTTGGAGATGTGGAATGGAGTGCGTCATATGTTTCGGCTACTAGCGGGCGGGGCGGACTTGGCGAACAGGCGGGAGCGGAGGGGGTTGGCCAGGCGGCTGCCTTACTCGCAGAGGGAAATTTTTATGCGTGTCAGTACGTGGGAGTTGAAGGGATGTTGTTTTCCTGAACTCGGGGCGCTCTTCAATGTGATGATCATCGCGATTCCTTTTTGAGCTGGCGTTCAGCATGTCTTGCGAATACTGCATCGGCTTCACTGCTCTTCTCGGTCGACCATACGAAGGGGATCATTACACTCACGCACCTAGCATCCAGGCTCTGCAAGCATCGGCCGGTGCAGGCTGTCAGCTATGCGCTCTTATTATCCAGCGGCTTGATGACAAATATGAACTCGAGTCCATCTTGGAAGAGTCTCGGAGAGGGTATCCAACCGTCATCCAATTAGTCGGACAGACGCCTGAGGGTTATCTCAACTATCAGAAAGATCCGTACTGGAAGAATCTGACTGGCCTCGACGTTAACTGTGGTGAAGACGGTCGGAACGATGATTGGTCTTGTTCTCTGCGGTTATATGCACATGAAGGCGGGTCTTTTCTCGTGTCTAGTTTAAGAAGAGAAATGTCGTCCGGAATCATTGTTTCACCGCTTCTATTTTCCACCATACCTTCTTTCTTCCATGCCTTCTTTCTGATCTCTAGGAACTTAAATCTAGGAACAATCTTTTGGCCCTGCTGACCGCCTCGTAAGCAGATAATCCTGCTGCCCTCTCAGGTGTAATTGCTGGAAGAGCCGTAGAACTGTATTCTGGTTCCGATAAAAGCCTTGAACTCATCCGCAAGTGGGTAAAAAATTGCTGTACGACACATCTAGGCTGTCTTCCAACTTCCACTTCCAGTTATTCTCGAGAAGAAGCGCTTTCGCCATTTCGACCACCATCTACAAAACTCCCTACACGGGTAATCAGAGTCGATGGACCAAAGCCTAGATTATATATTACGAAGAAGGGCGAGATGGGTCAATATACAACCCTTAGGTAAGGGATCTTCTTCTGTCTACCAACGACATACGAGCAAAACTAAAATTTCTCTAGTCATTGCTGGGGGAAAACGCAGCCATTTACGACTAAAAAAGACACTCTCCAGGATCGCATTCAAGGCTTCAATTTAGAAGAGTTGCCAAAGACTTTTCAAGATGCCATAGCTATTACTAGAAAGTTAGAGATAAACTACATATGGATAGATTCCCTTTGTATTGTGCAGGATGACTTACAGGACTGGCAGACCGAATCAGCAGAAATGGCAAGCGTCTATCGCGACTCGCTTCTTAAAATTGCAGCAACGGCATCTCCAGATGGGGGAAAGGGGTGCTTATTTGAGCGTCCACCGGATGGATCTATCCAAGTGCACTATAACGAGACCACACTAAAAGAAACTGATGCGGGGTGCCCATTGTCAAACCAGCTGACCCGTTTATCATTGCTGGCTCGACCGGATAATTTTTATGATAGATCCGCAACGTTTTATGCGTGTCCTGGCGTTACTTATCTCATTGACCCGTTACGAAAGTCCCCTCTTAATCGGCGCGGTTGGGTTGTCCAAGAACGTTTGCTAGCTCGACGCATAATTCATTTCGCCGAAGACCAGCTCTTTTGGGAGTTTCAAACGCAGTTTCTATCCGAGGGAGGTACCTACAATCGGGTGATGGCGGAAGGCGTATATGATCGGTTAACGCGCTCTCGAATGCTACGGTCCAGAACCTCATCGCCAACATCCAGCTTTTATGTGGAACGCATCAGTCATCGGACGCTGGTTAAACCTGGTGATGCAATTTTCTCAAAAGCAATTGACTCAAGAAATGGACGTTTTTCCTGCCCTGGCCGGTATTGCTAGTGTCGTACAGCAGAGAAACGGGGATGAGTTCCTTGCAGGGTTGTGGAAAAGCACATTGCATCTTGAACTACTTTGGATTGCTTTCGATGCACCTCATCATCCACCAGCACAATGGCGAGCACCGAGCTGGTCATGGGCGGCGCTGAATGGAGAGGTCGAATATTACGATTGTCATACCTGGAAAGGCAGAGAGCCGAACACCGCAATCATTTCCGCTGAAGCAGAGTGGACTGGGGAACCCTTTAGTTCTCCTTTACGACCCAATGCCAGGCTTGTAGTGGTTGGTCTGCTCGAGCGTGCTACCTACGACCCCGACCCGGACCCCGATCGCCTGCAAGATATCACGAGTTATCATTTAATTCCAGCAGGAGCAAATCCGGCGGTGCAGTACAGTTACAGCTGGGCCGTGTTCGACCAGGAACCTCCTCCACCAAACCAGACATTTTGGTGTCTATGCATATGCATTGAGCGGACCGAGGAGCATTATGTCTTGCTCCTCGACCAGGATGGGCTACAGTTAAATGAGTACAGGCGCATCGGTGCTGGCCGCTTGGATATTGACCCAGAACTGTTTGGAAGCGGGCAAAGGGTGACCATTACGCTTGTCTAAACGTGGTAATATCTTGCGGACTAGGAGACAATATATGAGACCATTACGAATCCTCTCCTAGCAATACAGTGACTACTAGAGCATCAACTCGCCGGCAGATGTAACTCTTCTGTGCTGGCAAGGATAAGAACTCTGTTCTATTGCGAGAGGCTCTAGAGCCTCATTAAATACACGAATTGGGTGGTTCAAGACGCTCCTGAACTAAGCTTGATCGACGCTAGGCCGACACATCCGCACTGGGGTTGGAAGTTGGCCTCCTCCCCACTCTAAGGCGTCGGAGAGGACTCCCTACTCCCTTATCTCCACGTACTTTGAAGGGAAGGATATCTATTCTCCAATCGATCATGCCGGCTCTATTAGTGAAATGTGAGCTTGGAGGTTCGTGGTGATGTGTGAGAGATAGGACCTACAGCCAACCTTCCCGTATATTATCCATTTGTATCACCGTGATAATTTCTCCTTTCTTAAATTCCAAATGGCTAGGCTCACTAGCATTAGAGGCGGACAAGGCCACGGCCTAGTCCTCCTCTAGGCTCACAGCCTTGCTTGATAAGACTTGCAGATTTAGCGCGACCGGCTGTCCGGACGTGGCCATCTAGGAATTGTGGAATTTATTAGAGTCTGGGACCCAGCAATCTCGATACATTTGATTCGAGGCAGCTATCGCGAGCTGTACCATATAGATATCGAGACATAATACATCTGCGAGTCAAAGGGTGATGCGCCCAATCAGAGCAGGATGGGTTCAGCACTAGCATTAGGGCCGGTGAGGAGGCAACAGCAAGCGACTGAGAAGATGCTTCTGCAGAGAGACGGAAGAAGAATTAGTACACCTATTGACGCAAAGCTGAGGGGCAGTGATATCTGCAGTGGGGTCCGGCGTATTATTGAGAAGATATACTACGGCCTACGGCCATTCGAGCACATTGTATTGAGAGACAAATATGAAAGAACTCCGCTTCATCGCCAGATATCCATTTCTACCTTATACCCTTCAGCTATACAGGCTGTACAATAATCCTCAGGATTCATCCACCTTTGATTAAGAGTTGCCCTTTTCAGCCACTCTGCACAACGGGATTCTAGGTGTCGGTAATGTTGCTCTGAGGGCTCTAGTACATTTCCCAGATCGGCAGTCCCGATGATCGCCTCCACACGTATCTTAACTTAGGAGAGGGACAGTGTCAGATTTGGTGTGCGACAGTGTCACGTGAAGGTAGTAGAATAGGCTGGAAAAGTGCTTCCATTCTTAACTCTCATAACTCTTATTACTTTCCCGTTCATAGTATAGTAGATGGGTAGCTATATAGTAGGGGGTTCGTAGGTGATTTGGAGGTCCTGCCTTGAACCCTTAGACACCAAAGCCTATTTGCATTACCTCAGCAACCTCAGACTATAGAATCAATTAGCCTTATAGTAGTTTCCCAATATCCTTTTTATAGGGGATTAGTATAGGGCTCCTACTTTCTAAACTTAGGCCTAGGGAAGCTCCGGCTATAGAGGTAGTATTAGTACTAGTAACTAATATAGGTTTCCCAATAAGGCTTTAGTCTTAAGTTAGTATTTAGGTTAAGTTACCTAAAGGAGTAGGCCTGCTTGGCTTATAAGTAGTTTATATACTACTACTATACTAATTATAGGCCGGTAGTCTTTTGTAAGGGTTCTGGTTAGGTCCCTAATTAAATATATTAGTATATTTCTTTAGTATTTCTAGCTTAGGGGAAGATCTTAAGGTTATGTCTAGCGCTTAATCTTCTAATTAGTCTAAATGGGGCTAGAGGGGTTCTAGCTACTTTTTAGTAGTATTATAGCCGTTATAAAGGGTATCTACGTTTTCCTTAGGGTTGCTAGTAGCTATAGGTATGCGAGAGTTTTTAAGCTTTTGGCGCATTTAGGTATTAGGGCTTATTTAGCTGTCTTACCCAGAGGTTTATATTATTACAATCTCGCTATTAAAGGGACCTTTCTACTAAGGCAACGGCTTTCCATAGGGCATCCGTAGAGTTTCTATTAGGTCGTTATAAGATTTTAAAGGAGGAATAGTAAATATAAACAAAAGATATAAATAAATAATCTGGTCCTTAAGCTAGCTACTCTTCTAAAAAGAAGTATAAAGGATTTAAATATAAGGAGACTTGGTAGATAGGGGGCTATAAAGTATAATTATAGGAATAGGATAGATTATAGAAGAGATAAATTCTTAAGGAGGTAAGGCCTTTAAAATTAGAGAGACTATATGCTACGGGCATATGCCTTTAGTATATAACTAATGGACGTCCAAGGGGTATCTAGGGGTTGTCCTAAGGGTAACCTAAGGTAACCGTAATAATATCCCTTATAATAATTTAGATAATAGAAGAAAGCTTCTTAAACTTTATATACTATTAGTTATAATTATACTCCTATATAGTAGCGGTAAACTCCTAGATTACGCTACTAATATAAAAGGCCTTACTGTTATTGTTGGCCCCCCTTATATATGCCTTGGACTTCTAAAGTAGTACATTTTAGAGGTACTCTACTACATCCTAAATAGAAATTTAACTATTAATAAAGACTATTATCTTTGGTATATATATAGGTGTAGGTACTTCGTCGCCGTCTATATAGTTATTTAATAGAAAATATAGGTTCTTTTATAAGTCTACCTTTTGCCTAAAAGTCGGCTATATATATATATATATAGATATGTCCAGACAATTAATAGATATTATTATAACCTTAGTCTAGTATAAATAAATACTAACTTCTTTGAACCCAGCGCGTAATAGGACTAATATCTCTACCTTTTTATTAAGTGTTATAAAATAGGTAAACTAAATAATACTTAGATGGAGGATTATCCGTAGCTCGCCTAATATTTAATAGGCCGGTTAGAAGTTTTCCTAATCCTTTACTAGATAATATTTATTAATTATAACCAGCCTAATCCAAGACTGCAGCTCTAGCCCCTTTAAGGCGTCCTAAAATAACTTTATTAACGCCTACTTGGGTTTAAAAAGTATATGCGTATATACCCCTTCCTAAATCTTTGCAATTAAAGCCTTCTCCTAACTTCTTATCTTAGTGTTAATAAGAACCAGACTAGACCTATATATCTTCTTAATATTATCTAATTGCTTATCGCTAAGCTTATTTAATAGCATTATCTAAATAGTAATTTTACCTACAAGGACAGAATTCGTATAGAAGATTAGATTTTTACTAAAGCCTATACGGGCAATAAGAAGAGTATTACCTTTTTTAAATATAAGCCGACGCAGAGTACGCACCTGCTTGTCGCGCGGCTTAAAGTCTTTAAGCTATAGATAGGTTTAAAAAAGAATTCGCTAAAGGCAAAGGTTAATAACTTTATACTGGAATGGTATATTCTCTATACGCCTTACCTGCTAAATAACTAATAGTAACTCTTCTACACTTAGTCTCTAAAACTAAAGAGTCTCTAAAATGGAACTATAATTAGCTAACGTTTATAATATAGGTAGCTCTACTGCCCTACCCTAAGCTCTATACCATTAACCTTAACGGTCTATATTCTAACTATCCGTCTTTTTCTTCTTTAGTTTAGACTTAAACTTCGCTACCTAATTGGCCTAAAAGTTTATAGGAGTGTCTAAGAGAGTATACCTAGCTAATAATGCGCTACTAATGTTGTATTGGTATAGTAAAGTTAGATAGCTGTTTATAATAGGATATAAGAAGTACTTTAGGAAGTTTAAGGGTAAATAGAGGTGTAGTAGTGGATTACGGTTGCTATATTAATGGGGGTAGTTAGGTAAATACGGGTTTAAAAACGTGTCTTTAAACTCTAAGATTATACTTTACCCCCTAATACGCTAGTTAGCTAGTTTAGTTAATTAGAATATATTAGTAGGAGAGGTTATAATATAAATACATCGCGAACTATAGTAATAACTGCTAAATTGGCCCTGGTATAGCTATTTAAATTTAATATGCGTTAGAGATAATATACAAGTTGCACCAAACACGCACCTATAATCTATATTGTACTATTTAAAGGGTCTTAGCGGGTTTTAATTGGTGACTTTCTTTAGCCAAGAAATACTAGTCAACTAATTCCCTTATATTGTAAGGGATCTTTTAGCGGCTGCCAAGGCTAGCCTTCGGCTAGCCCTTGGCACCTCCTTATAAGCTCCCTTAGGATTACAGCCCTTCCCTCCTTATTGGTTCATCTCCATACAAGGTATTGCCATACCTACCCTCATTACCATATCGTCCTCTTCCATTGACTCTCCTTATAATTTATGCTCAGCTTGCCTACTCCCTACCGTACACCTAGGCAATAGCCTTATATTTAAACCGATCCTACACCCTCACAGGTAGTAGCCGGCAGCAAGCTAAGGGCTTCGCCCTTAAGCATTTCACGATCCTCTATTTTTACCTAGGACAACCGCGTACACTGCAAGAGCAGGTACACTAGTAGACGCCTGGCAGATCGCATCTGTATAATGGTATTAGAATATAGATCAGGTCCTCTACCTACCTAGGATAATCATGTATGCTGCAGAGCAGCTACACCAGTAGACGTCTGGTAGATCGCATCCGCATATTACAGTTGAATAGATACGGATTAGGAGATAGGGGAGATGGATTATACGCGATCATCCCCTGGCGATTGGTATACTTATATATAATTGGCAGTGCAGCGGTGCAGCTCTGCCCCAATAGCGATCTAAAGGTAATTTAATTGCTATCTAAAAGCTTTCTAGTAGGAGTTAAGGGGGATCCTATGCAATTAAGCTTGCAAATACTTAATAGGCTAACTACGGTTTACTTACAACAGAGGTCCCACCAATAGAGATTGGAAGGTTAAACGTCCTTAAAGAGATATAGCTACCCTAGAGGCTATCTAATTGCTATTTAATGGCCATCTAAAGAACTGACGGCTAGCTTCTAAAGCTATAGCTACTACCCTTACTTCTAGATTAAATGCAATCAAGCTTTAGCTTAAAGATCTAATGCAATCTCTTATAGAGCTACGGCTCTAACCTAGAGACTCTCTAGTTATTAGCCAAAGGGCTGCCAAGACTTAACCGTATGTGGTTATTTCCTCTTAAGCTACGGCTTAAACTTACTAATATCTCTCCAAACCCCTTCCGGGACAAGCCCTTATAATCTCCCTCTACCGTAAGGTAATGGCAATCAGGGGCTAACCGTAAGAAGGGGAGAGGAAATACTCGCAAAGAGCTACAGCTTACCTTAGAGCTACGGCTCGCTCAAGAGCTTCGGCTCAGAGATCTTATGTAATCTCATAAGCTACGGCTTACCTTAAGCTATAGTTCGCCTAAGAGTGGCAACGGCTTATTCTTAAGCTATAGCTTTAATCTAAAGCTGCGGCTAGATTAAAAAAAGCTACAGCTTTAAGATTAATTATACGCGATTAAATCTTACCCTACTAGCGGACACTCTTTTCCTTCCTAAAAAATCTTTTTTCCTACTGGGTTTTAGTTATAGGTTAAGGTTTTTATTAAGGCTGCTTGGTTGCTTTAAGAGCTATAGCTCGCCCAAGAGATGGCAGCAGCTCTTAGATCCTACATAATCTACTTACCAATACAACTTCGTTATAATAGTGTAATTCAGAAAGAAGGAAACACGCGTATAAGCCATTTAGCCATCACTTCCTTATAAGAAAAACTAATTGCACAGCCAGGGAAGGTAACTAGAAGCTACATCTCCAACCTAGAGACTCTCCGGTTATTAGCCAAAGGGCTACTAAGACCTAATCGCAGGCAATTATCTCAAGACTAATCATATGCGATTAAGTCTTATCCCACCAGCAGACGCTCTTTTCCTTTCTAAATAGGCCTTCTTTCCCACTGGGTTTTGGTTATAGGTTAAGGTTTTTATTAAGGCTACTTGGCTAGTTTTTCTCCCTATTTCCTATTTCCCTATATAAGCAAGGCTTCGGCACTGCTTACCTTTTTATACATAGAAATTAATTCATTTGGATATATAGGCTAGGGGCCAGCCCTAACAAAGGGGGGGCAATATAAGGGATTTTTTAGCGGCTGCCAAGGCTAGCCTTCGGCTAGCCCTTGGCACCTCCTTATAAGCTCCCTTAGGCTTATAGCCCTTCCCTCCTCATCGGTTCGTCTCTATATAAGGTATTGCCATACCTACCCTTATTACTATATCGTCCTCTTCTATCAACTCTCCTTGTAATTCATGCTCGGCTTGCCTACTCCCTACCGTACACCTAGGCAATAGCCTTACATATATACTACCCCATTAAAAAAAATTAACCTCTTTTCCACCCCTTATTACCGCTCTCCATATTTACTGCTCCAGTTACTATTCACTACCTATATTACCGCCTAAATACCACCTAAATGCCTTTTAATTGTCTATTTAACACTATCTATAAGTAGTATCACTCTTTCGCTAACTTTATAACAAACCGTCTTAGAGCTCCGTATAAGACCTATAAATCTTATAAGGTTAATACTTTTTTCCCTTCTTTTTAACTACCTTTCTAACTCTATATATATAGAAGAAAAGAAAGGGGTGGTCCTAATAATCTTTAGTAGACCTTTGGCAGCCTACTACTGCTTTTACCGCTGCTTCCGCTACTACTTCAGCTGCTATTTCCACTACTACTTCTTTCTCTACTTTCCGCCTCCTTATACCGCCTATATTAATCTAGCCGCGACCTACTATAGCCCGCCCTATTACAGACTAGTTAGATATTGGGCCTATAAATATAGCCGCTATTACTACCATTCGCCCTATTGCGGACTAGTTAGATATTAGGCCTATAAATACGGCCTATAATTACTGCGAAGCTTTATACTAGATAGATAAACGGATTGGTTCTATATAGGCTAAAAAGCCTCGCTTTAAGAGCTGCTATAAAAAAGGCGATATTATCCTACCTTTATTTAGACCCCCAATATAGTATTATAGACCCTACTATAGTCCTAGGAACGCTTCGCCTATATATTTTAGGACCAGCTCCGTTTATATAACATAGCTTTAGTTTTTACTTCTATTAACTACACCATTACTAACCGTGACGCTACTTTGGCCGGTATTAATTATTTCCAGATTTATAGCGAACTATACTACCTTACTAGGCCTATAGAAGCTCCCTCTAGAGCTATACCTTAATATACTTAGCTTTACTTTTACGACCCTGCCTACGCTACTAATATCCGTCTGTAGACTAATCCGTAGCTTAATACAGAGGTTTTACAGCATCTTACTAATATGCTCTATAAGATTAGTAATCCTTTTATTATCTTATACTAAACCGCCGCAGAATAGCTTTAGACATAGGCGTAGGCTATATCTACTTTATTACGGATTATTCCAAACCTATAAATATAGCTAATCGTTAAAGCGGGCGCTAATTAGCGCCGTAAAAATCTACCTACAGCAATTAAGGCCGCTATTATTATTTCTAATAAGCATAAAAGCGCTAGCTTCCGCGATATTGTTTTTACTAACTATAGCCAGCCCAGGGAGCCCCTATGGTACTATCGTATTAACTTAAACCACGCCGCATATATACCGCTATACTATATACTACTTTTTTCTTACGGCGACCCTAGCTAGCACTAGGGTATATAGCTCTATAGCAATTCCTATGCCCGCTAGTATAACCGCCTTCCTTAGTAAGCTTACTTTTAGTTTTATCTTTACGTTTATAACGGCTCTAAATTAGTGCCGTTTGCTTTCTAGCGCCTATTTTAGTAGTATATTATTAATACCTAGGCCCTATATTACGGACGCTTTAAGTATAATGTTATAACTACTTAGGGAGGAGTTGGAAGAAGCTAGTTAGTTAATAAGGGCACGGTCTAGGATGGATCTGGTAGAGCTATGTGACGAGAAATGGTAACTAAGATTACGTAATATGATCTATATAATCTATATAATCTATAAGATCTGTAATAGAGTAAATAGAGCAGATAGAGTAGGCGGAGCAAGGACTTTCTTAGGCGTGTAGTTGTGTATTTAAGGACCCATAGTCCCTACCTAGATAGTTCTTTTCTCTATAGTAAATCTTAGAATATAATTAGAGTTAATCTATTAAGCAACCACTCCACCAGTTGTTATTTATGCTTATTACATTATTGGCTTTCTGTTTACCTATATACCTAGCCCATTAGCAAGTCCACCGTGGTATTTCCTATAAGGCTTTATTATATATTTACTACTAAGGTTACGGTATTAACAAAGTTGAATAATATACCACTAAAAGCACTAGTTATAACGCCATCCACAGTAGCTATAACCTTAAGGTCTGGAGGAGACACCAGTATAAGGGATATAAATTCACAGCTTGTTATAGTGGGTTAGTTATAGGAAATAGTTAATTAAATAACAGAAAATAATTAAATACTTAAAGAAAGACTTAATGGAATTAAAGCAGCTAAGGTTAGGTTACTATCTATTAAACGCTTCTTAGGAGAAAGGTTAAAACTTAAAGGATTTCTTATGTAAATGCACTTTAAGGTTATACAGGAGGGAGTAAAGTTGGTAATACCTATGGACTAAGTAGTGTATATAGGATTGTTCTTAACCAGAAAAGCACTTAAGTAGTTTAAACCTTACCTTACCAAAATCCAGACTAATAGAATAACAACTACTAACCAAGAAATATAGTTTATGTTTATTAACTGGAATAAGTTTACGGAAAGACTTACGCAAATATTTAAAACCCTAGAAGCGATAACTATAGCGGAAAGAAAGCTTTAAAACTTAGTATAATATTCTTTAGCAATTAAGTATATAATGTAGTTTTAGATACTTATAATATAGGTTAAATAGAATAATAAGGCGCTTATGGCATAGTATAAATAGGAACTTAAGGCTAAAGTCTAGGATATAATTATTCTAATAGAAGATGCGGAAACTCTATAAAAGTTAATAGATTAGTTAATTAAGATTAACAATAGGATTTATTAGAGGGAATAAGTTAAAAAAGGGTAAGATAGAGTTCTATAGTTATATAAGGTGTAGAATACGCAACAATAAACACAGAGTTATAAACTATGGAATAGTGGGCCAGAGCCAATGGACTTAAGCGGCACTAAAGAATTTAAGAGATGGAATAAAAAAACTATAGAAATCTAGAGGTTAAGGGTTAAGTAATTATAGGACTAAGGAGTAAAGGCTAAACTAGGGATCTTATTAACAGAAGACGTTTAGGCGGACTCTATAATAAAAAAAATGTTTTAAAAAAGGAGCTTATATAAATTATAGAAGATAAAGTTATTTTGCTAAAGACTATAGAGGTAGTTAAAGTAACTACGCGGTAAAAGGCACTAGGTTGTTAGAGTATAATAATATAAATATAGGGATGTTGCGCGGGACTAGGGAGTATTTAATTAAGCACTTCGCGTTTTATTATAATAACGTATACCAAATTTATAAGGACGCTAAGTATGGCGTAAGCTATTGGCTATAGGAGTTAGAGTTAAGAGGATTTAAGGGAATTAAAGAGTTAGATAAAGAACAAAATTAACTCTATAAGCTAGATTAAGATATTATAGTAATATATGGATAAAGATTAGCAACCATAACAATAGAGTTAGAGTACTTATTAATTAATAGTAATAAGGAAGAAAAAGAGGCTGACTAGGAGCGCCTAAACCTTAATAACGCAATAGAAGTAAAGACTAAGACCACTATAGAACGCGGATTAGTAATGGGTATTATAACACTATTAGATATAGCATCCATTACTTTATAAGATAAAAGGAGTAATATCTAAAGATAATTAAGTAAGCAGATAACTGCTAGTGCTAGCTTACTACTTAATAAAGGCAAAAGGCTATAGCATCGGGAAAATATTGTCCCTTGTAAATGACCTCAGCTGCTAGAAGTTGGCGTCGTTAGCGGGCCATTAAGGGCATTGATCAACTCGACAAACCAGCCTATGTCGAGTTCATTTGACACGCAAACTGCGCGCAGCCTGCGCGCAACCTGCGCATTTAGCAACCACAATTGTATTTAGAGCCATCTATCTCTTTTATACCAATAGTATAGTTTAAATAATAAACAAAGGCTACTTTAAAGCTATTTATAAGGCTAGCAAGATAAATTGTATACACTTCTTTATACAATCTATTATATTATTTTAGACAATTTAATACAATATCCTAATTGTCTTATAATATATTCTAAAAGCATAAGACCTTTCCTGCTCTCCCTACAGCAATAATATACTACTAGCATAGCACATATATATAACCAAAAAGTAGCTACTAAGAGTAGTCGATATAGGCCGAAAGAAAGGTAGATTAAGAGCTAGTATACACAATAAAAAAGCCGCAGTTATCCTGTAGGAGAGTGTGGAAAGTCCTACGCCTAATCTCCTACTAAAAACTCCACTGGCTCCTCTATACTAGAGTCTAGAGTATATATTATAAACCTTATATACTGCTCCTTATTCTTAATTAAATTTAATAACACTTTCCTATTATTATACCAGCTATAGCTATCCTCTACGAGACCGTAGTACTACTTAAATTATACAAATAACTTATTAGATTTAAACCTTTCTGGCCTAGACTCGCTAGTTCCTATATTTAGGACAAAGTAGTATATTAGGGCGGAGGACGTATATTCCGCTAAATTTAACGAACTTAGCTAGTTCCAAAAGTTAAATTAGCAAATATTGTAGTAGTAGTAGGGCCCTAGATATTCTAACTTACTCTAAAGCTCTCCCTTTAAGATAGATTTGGCAGACTAGTCTAGCCTACTCTAAAGCTCTCTATTTGGGATAAACTTAGTAAACTAGCCTAGCCTACTCTAAAGCTCTCCCTTTAAGACAGACTTGGTAGACTAAATAGCATAGTCTAGCTTGCTAATAAATAGCCTAAGTCAATAATCACGTTAGTTTTATTATCGCTAAGGCTTATAAGGAACCTCTCTTTTGCGTTATTGCTTAGATCCGCTATAAGGTCATTAAGGTTATCTTTGTATAGGTCCTTAATAATTTCTATAGTATCTAATTAAATCGGCGTTAGGTTTGCAGCATGTTTAATAACTATAGGCTAAAGCCGCAGCCAGATTCTGTGACGGGCTTGTATAAATGCTTCTAAACCGAAGCTTGTAGATTGCTACTATACAAGAATACTAAGCTAAGGAGAAGAAGAAGAAGAAGAATCGTTTAGGGGCAGTAGGTAGATATGTCGCGAGGGCCGCCAAGGCGCTAGTGGTAAGCGAGCCAATAGCGATTTTGTATGCCGGGCATGGAAAATCCTGATTGGTTGAATATGGTAGGTGACGCGCTCTAGCACCGTCACATTACCCCCCCCTCCTAAAAAAGCCTGCCCTTAGGCTTTGTCTAAGTTCTTTATTGTTGTCTAAATTATTATAGTTATCTAACCCCTCTTCCTAGTATTTAACCCAGCTATCTAACTTGCGTGGTAGTCTAGGGAGGTCTGGGTAGGCTAGGTGGAAATCTCGTAGCTTATAGGGAGAGTACTTAAAATTAGATACGGGGTACTATTTTGGATCTTTGTTATAACCTACCTAGCTCGCATAGTATTTTAAGGTACTACGGTCCTTCTTCACTGCTAAGATCTCTTTAACTTCCCATTCTTCGTCCTCTGCAATCTGAATTAGTGGTGGGGGGTTGTTGTACTGTCTAGGTAATAGGTTGTCCGCGGCCTTCCGCAGTTGGTCTAGAGAGAAGATAGGGTGGATCTTTATTAACTCTAGTAGCTTAACCTTAAAAGAGTGCCCTACCTTCTTAGGGATTTTATAGGGGCTAGCTATTTGGTGGTTTAGTTTATAGCTTGGCCTCTAGGTTTTCTAGTTCTTTATTAATACCTATACCTTATCTCCTATGTGGAAGTCTACCTTGCGGCAGTATTGGTTTACGTCGGTCTCTTTCTTCTCTTGTGCCCCTTTTATAATTGCTTAGGCAGTCTCCTAGGCCCTATATATTCTCTTGGCGAATATCTGGGCCTCTTTATAGCTAAGGTGTTCGCGGGCCGTTATAGGTCCTATAGGTCTATCCTAATTAAAGGATGTTCGTGGCCTGTATCTATAGAGTAACTCAAATGGCGACATTCCTATACTATTATAAGGGAGCGTAAGCTGTATGTAGTTTATTATAGGTAGTAGTTCCAACTAGTTATTCTAGTAGTAGTTAATAAAGGGGCGAAGTCGCTGGTTAAGGTACTAGTTTATAATCTTAGTTTGGCTATTAGTCTAAGGGTAGAAAGTAGTAGAGAGCTTAATCTTAATCCTAAGGATGCGGCAGAATTTGTTTTAGAAGTCCAATATAAACTAGGGTCTATAGTTAGAGATAATTAACTTAGGAGCGCTATAGATCCGGTAGATGTTGTTAATATATATACGGGCTATATCCTCTGAGGTTGTAGTTTTAAAGCAAGGGAGGGAAACGGCTTGCTTATTTAGTTAATCGACTACTATAAAGGCTATATTATAGCCGTGTTTGTCCTTTAGGAATGATTTAAAGTCCATTATAATATATTGTTAAGGGCGTTTAGGGACTAGCAATAATTGCAGCTATCTAGGAGTTTAGTCCCTAGGGGTATTTATACGTTTACAAGCATAATAATTTCTAATAAATTGTTTTATATCGGATAGGAGTCCTCGCTAATAGTAATAAGGTAATAGTAGTTGGTGGATCTTATCTTAACCAGAGTGCGCCATAGAGACTTAATAGTGGGCTTTATAGATTAGCTCTGTTTATAGGTTATTAATGTCTGGAACTATAAGCCGTTTTTAGTATAGGAGCAGTCCGTCTTCTATTTCCAAATTAGGGTTACCCCCTATAGCTTAATCGCGGAGGGCTTTTAGGGATTTAGCTGTGCGGTTTGCGGTTAAAATGCAATTAATTAGTCCTATTAGTTTATCTAGGGTCTTTTCTTCTATAGGTACTACCTTATTCTGTTCAGAGCTCAGTTTCTTAAGGATATATAGGTCAAGCTATTTAGTATAGAGGAGGGTACGTATCCAGTGCTAAGCCTTTAGCTCGTCTTATAGCCCCACGTCCTATTCTCTCTGGGTTAGGGCGTTAGCTTTAGTATTTTGCCTACTAGGGCAGTATATAATTATAAAGAAGAATTGGGAGAGTATCTCAGCCCACCAGGCCTATTAACTGGTAAGTTGTTTTATTATTATAAAATACTTAAGGGCTTTATAATTGGTATAAACCTTAATTTAAGAGTCTATGCTTTTAAGCTTTGCGCGCTACTGGGATAATAATTATATAATAGCTAACATTTCCTTATTGTGCACTTTGTAGTTGTACTTAGCCAGAGCTATTGTTTTTAAAAAGAACATAATAGGGTACTATTCGCTATTTAGGTATAGCTGTAAAAGGACTCCCGCTACTACCCTGTCGGAGGCGTCCGTTTCCAGCATTGATTTAAGGTCTAGGTTGTAATAACAAAGAATTAGGGAGGAGATAAGTCGGTCCTTTAACTCCTTAAAGGCTTTTATACAGTTATTGTTAAAGATAAAAGACGTATTGTTCTTAGTTAGTTATATAAGAGGCTTAGCTATAACTCCATAGTTATAGATAAACTGATAGTAGAAATTACAAAAGCTAAGAAAGGACTAGATTCCCTTTATAGTATAAGGGGGTTTCTAGTTGCGGATTACCTTAACCTTCTCTAGGTTAACTTTAATTTCTTCTATACTAACAATAAACCTAAGGTACTTTATGCGTTTTACTCTGAATTTGCATTTTTTAATATTAACTTATAGGCCTGTATTCCGTAGTCTCTCTAGGACCTTCTTAATATAAACTTGGTGCTTAAGTCCGTTGTCTAAGTATATAAGAATATCATCTAGGTATACTGTATAGAATTTGTTAAGGTAATTAAAAAGAATATTATTTATATACCGTTAATAAGTGGCTGGCCCATTTGTTAGTCTAAAAGGAAGGACTTTATATTTATAAGACCTATAACGGGTACAAAACGTTATTAGGTCTTCTAATACAGGGTCCATCCTAATTTGGTAAAAAGCTTGGCGGATATTAAGCTTAGTAAAGATTTTAGCCCAGCTTAGATATATAAGGGTTTTATTAATTAAAGGGAGAGGGTACTAATCCTTTTAAGTAATAGCGTTTAGCTTCTAATAGTTAATATAGAAACGAAGGCTTTTATTAGGTTTCTTTACGAATAAAATAGGGGGAGTAAAGGGAGCCTAGCTTAGCTTAATAAACCCTTTATAGAGGTTATTAATTAGGTACTACTTTATTACCTTTAGTTCCTCCATAGTTTGCTAGTAAAGGGGGCTATAGCCTAGGGAGTTATTGGTCTCTAACTAAATCTTTTAATTATAGGTTTAGTAGGGGGGCAGTATATCTAAAGCTACTTTTAAAAACGCGTCTCTATAGTTTAAGAGGTAAGTAGGGAGGAGGCGCTTAACTAGTTCCTTATTAGTTTCCTCTACTAGCCCTTCTTCCCTCTTGGCAATAATCTGGTTAATTTTATATAAACTGGTAGTAAAAACTTTATTGTCCTTCTAATATATATTAAAGTGGAAACCTATAGCACTAATTACCGCGATATCTACTATAGGGGTGTTGTATAATAGTAGGGTTATCTGTGGCCTTGGGGACTTCTAGGGTATTAGTATTGTCCTTACTCCTCTTAACTCTCATTGCATCTTCTAAAGGTTGTCCTTTATATCCTGTTAGTACGTCCTATTCCCTATTAGCTAGATCTCCGCAATTTAGAATTTGTTTATATTAGTGTCCGTTCCCCTTCTATAAGTAGAGTCCTCCTTAACTATAGTCCTTTAGGGGAGTATCTTTATTAGTATAGAGTTCCTACCGGCCTCGCGGCGGGCATCTTCTTGGGTAAAGGCTAGGTCGCGGTTCCTAATATCCTACTAGTAGGTAGGATCAGCCTTCGCGGCTAACGTCTTATGGTTAATGCGGATTTCCCTAATAAAAGAGGGTAACTTTGGTCTATTCTCCGGCTAGATAAACTGTCTTTGTTAAACGTTCAGCTAAATATTAAAGTAGGACATCTATTTTCGGCTAAAAATTATGTTGTGTGACCCTAGGTCTAGGATATAGAAGGGGATACTAAACTAGCGTTGTCCATTAATAGCGATATATAGCTTTAAAACGTGGGTAACCGGCATACTAGCTTAACTGTTATAGCCTTTTACTTAAATAGGCTTCTCTAGTCAGGTAGCATTTACATTTAAGAACTTAGCAATATTATTTATATAAGCAGTGTTTATAAAGGTAAAGCCATTTACTCTAGTATTAATAAGGGTAGTTGTATTAACTCTATATCTATTTTAAGATACTATATATGGAACTGTAAAGTGTTTTCCACCTATTAGCTAACTTAGATTAATCTCTTTAAGATTAATAGGATACCCTAAAGGGGAGTCTTTCCTTAGGGTTCTTTTTTTCCTAACTTATTGGACGTTTCTTCTTTCTCTATCTCCTTAATATCACCTATATCCTTTAGCTCTGGGCAGAACGTGGCAAAATAACTATCCTTTCCGCAATTAAAGCACGTGACCGTGGCAGGGTTAATTAGGGTATTATAACAAGTATTAGTTAAAGGTATAGTATGTAGCGGGTTAGGTAAGGTTCGCGGGTAGGTAGTTGTGACCGCTTTTAGTATAAGGGCGGTTGTGGTTTATCTTCTAATACTAGCTCCCGTTAGTGTCGCGGATAGGTTACGGTCGCTATAGGGCCGCTTTAGTCAATTAGAATAAGCATTAATTTATTTTAGTTCTAAATCTAGCAACAAATATTAGGCTGCAAGTCTTTGGTAGGTTAGTAGGTTCTCTAAGGCTACTATAATCTTCTCTTATAGTTAGACCGTTAGCTTATTGTATAGGTCTAAATGATAGTTCTTAGGGGGAACCTGGCCTTTGCCTACTAGGTATAAGAATTAAGTCTGGAACTTAGTAAAGAATTAGTTTAATTTTATTATTAGGCGATTATAGTTATAATAGACATCCCGTACTTTATTTGGATTAACATAGATAGTAGCCAGATACTATATTATCTCGTTAATAGATATAAACCGAATAGGTAACTCGTCCTTAAACTTAGCCTAAAGGTGTTGCTAGGTGTCCCCAATGGTTCGGCCGAAAAGGTAGAGTATTTTAGCTTCTTTAAAGGGGAAATGGTTGTGGTTAATATAAAGCTTTCCTCGCACCTAGATTCTCTAGTTCTTAAAGGTTGGGTCTATGCTGTCTGATAATAGTAGAGGGTTAAGGAGCTTAACAGACTTTAATTACTTTATTATTGTGTTTATACTCTCTGGTGTATCGCATTTGGTTAAGCAAATGGGTTAACTAAGGCTTTGTAAAGGGGAGGCTGGGCTGTTTTATAAGGTAGTAAGGCTTTTTAGGATCTCCTTTAGAGTCTCTTATATGCTTTAGGCTTGAAGACAATTAACCTTTTAATTGGCAGCAAGGGTATAAATCTGCTCGTGTATACCTGTAACGTTATTATTATCTTTAATTTCTAATTCTAACTAGATCTTATGTTCCTCTTAGGTAGAGGCAGGTCTTTTAGATAAGCTTACTTTAGGTGCCATCGTCGGCTTCCTAAAGTTTATTAGAATTATATAATTTAGTTTTAATTCCAGGGTTCTTTTAGGGGTGTAAGTCAAGTACAGTCTAGCCTATAAAGTGGGATATTATTAGGGCCTTCTTAGGCGTGGTAGTGTGAGTTTTTTTTAATATCTAAGTATAACGCGTCAACGTATTATTGTAGACAAAGGTCTTCTTTTAGGGTGGAATATTATTAAGGCCTTCCTAGGCAATGTAGGGAGAGCTTAGTATAATGTAACGGGCTTGTATAAATGCTTCTAAACCGAAGCTTATAGATTGCTACCATACAAGAATACTAAGCTAAGGAGAAGAAGAAGAAGAAGAATCGTTTAGGGGCAGTAGGTAGATATGTCGCGAGGGCCGCTAAGGCGCTAGTGGTAAGCGAGCCAATAGCGATTTTGCATACCGGGCATGGAAAATCCTAATTGGTTAAATATGGTAGGTGACGCGCTCTAGCACCGTCACAGATTCTAGATTGCCATTTTCTAGACATCTAGTTTTAGCTGCCTAAGAGGTTAGTATAGGCTTCTATAATAGGTTAGAGAATAACAATAAGTAGTAAAATACCGGATATATACTAACCGCTAACGGTAGAGCTATAAAAGGTATCTATTCTCCTAGAGCCAGTTCTATACTCCCTAATTATATAATATATCGCTATTAAAATAAAAGCAATAGTGTTGCCAGTAAGCTTTTTAAACATATTACAAGAGTAGGGTAATTAGGCAAGGCCGTTCTTTCCTCTACCGTAAAATATATTAGCTATACTAGCAACTATTACATTAGAACAGAAGCGGTTATTACTTAGCTATTAGCTCTTATTAGTATTTTACTAAATAGCACGGGTAAAATACCTTTATATAATCCAGTGTAATAAAATTATAATTCGCTAGTAGTTCTATAATTAGTTTAGGTGCGTTGTTAAACCCTAGCCTATATACCTCCCTTATAAGTACATAAGCCTTTATAATTGTATAGTTCCTAAAGTTCCCTATTACGTTAAATAGCTATATATGATTATTAGTAGATAATTTAATATAATATTTCTAGTATATAGATACCTTATAAGCAGATACTAGGTTAGGAATATAATTAGCTTTTTTTTGCATTGCTTTCGGCAGCTTTATAATTGTAGCTAGAATATATTGCATTGCAATAGGAGGCAAATTGCCGCCATGTATGGCAAGTTGCCGTTACGTAAGGCAAGTTACCGTCACGTGTTACCGCGGCACTAGCGTAGTAAGGAACCTTAAGTTCCTCACCCTTCTTTGTATTAGAAGATAACATCCATCTACAACACCGCATAGTACATATCATTGTGATATATACATTCTGCACGTTGTTAAAGTATACCAACAATAATGGCTTCTAGCTATACCTTTTTTATTATACCCTTAACTAGGCCTAAAAAGTGGTCGAACTATAGGTTAATAAGATGCCCTTTATAAGTCCTAGAGTTGGTTACCAGCCTTACTAGTAAAATAGACCTATAAAGTGCAAATATAGGCTTATGTCTCTTAGGTGGGTTTTCTTTTATATGTCGCCGTTATAATATCTAGAGGTACTATTCTCTTGCCTATAGCGCAGCAGTTAGGTTAAAATTATCTCTATAGTCTAACTCGTCCTTACTTTCCCTAGTGCTATTTAAGTCCCCTTTAGGTTAAATACTAGGTTAGTGTACTCTATATTAGAGGGAGGTTACTTATTTTATAGATGGAGGTATATTAGAGTTTAGGCGGACACGGCTTACTAGGGAGAATATTAGTTATTTACGCGATAAAGTACGGATTAGGCGTATAGAAGAGTATTTTAAACCAGCACGCAATTGTTTACGCAGTAAGGTACGGATTAGGCGCGTGGAAAAGTATTTCAAACTAGTATACAATTATTTACGCGATGAGGTACGGATTGGGCGTATAGGAGAGTATTTTAAACTAGTACGCAATTGTTAAGAGCCGGAGGTATATTGCGAAGATGTTGCTTTTTATAGCAGTGGGCGGTTAAATAGTAATAAGAGTGTTCTATTTACTGGGGCCCACTAAGTGCCAAATAGTAGAGGAGACTGTTAAGTATTGCAGTTAGACTCCGGTTATATATAAAGGTATAACCTACCTTAACCAAAAGATTGGGACTTCGCGTCCTTAACTAAGCTAGTTCTACTGCCAGATCATTAACAGATTTAGTAGATTTATTAATATTTGGTTGCTGTCGTTTTATAAAAGAAGCAGGTATAGACTTATAGTCACTATCCTTATTATTAGATATTACCCTTTTTAGCCAGAGGCGGCTATATACATTCTATATATTATTAGCTAGCTTAATCTATTATATACGACGTTAACGGGGTTTATTATATGCCTACTCCTCTCTACGCCCGGATATAACTAGACTAGAGTCATAATATTGCTTATTCTGGCTGGGTTCTATATGCTTATTCTCCACCAGCACGTTCTTCCTTCTATTAGCTAGGATATAGGCAACTCCTAGTAGTAGGCTAGGTAGAGACGTAAGGTTAATTATATAAGTTGTCCTTATTTCCTTGTCCTACGTTGACTTAAAGTAGGGTTCTTACTACTAGTTTAAGTATTTAATAACGCGTTTTTACGTTTACCCGCTATGGTAACTATTTATATCAATTTAATAATATAAGTGAGTTATATCTAGGGGCACGAAATACGTATAGTATTGTATGCTCTTTTGGATAATGGTGACTGTCGATTCTATTAAGGTAGACTACGTAGTCTATATACTAACGCGCCCTCCCCTTTAATTAGTTATAAGCAAGTAGTTAGTGCACTAAACGCGTAAAAACGCGTTTGGTATAACAGGTGCTATAATTATATACTAGTGGTACTTAAAGATAGACCTACTTGTATATAACCTCTGTAATTAATTTTAATAGGACTGTAAAACACAAAAGAAATACATAGGAAATCCCTCCTGGAGTGCCTTCTAGGCCGCCTTCTAAACGGTGCCTTAAGCTGGCCGTAAGTCCTATTTACGGTCCGTAAAATAAACCGTACGGCCTTCTAACGGGCCGTAAATAGGCTGTACAGCCTTCTGACGGGCTGTAAATAAACCGTAAGTGCTCTATTAGTCTCGTTCCACCCATTCTATAACCTTTAAATTGAGCTTATTTGTGTTAATTAGGGTTTTAAGAGCTTAGCACGGCTTTGTCTTAGTTATAGCATCTACTAGGTTGTCTCCACTGCTGATCCATTTGACCTCTATAATCTTATGTTGTTTATAGGCCTGACATAAGCACATTAGGTTAACTATAAGCCTCTTCTCTTATGTCGTACCTAGTTTAACTATATAGTTATAGAGGGACTTTGAATTAGTGCATAGAACTAGGGGTAATTGCTCTAATTATAGGATCTTCTAGATTGTTAACTTAATTGCGGCTCCTATATCAAAGCTATGAGCTAGTGCATATAGCTTAGAAGCTAGTATGCTGCGGGTTACTTATTTGCACTTAATTAAAGACTAGTAGATTATATTTGCATCCTAATTACGGTCCGTAAGTACAATTATAAAGCCGATTTGTAATAATAGGTCCCTATTATTGGCGAAGGAGGCGTCCATAAATACTAGTAAGCTAAGGGAATTTAGGTCTAGTGGTACAAAAGTAAGTCCTCTTATTGTATTATCAATTTGCCACTGAATGCGTTTGTTAAGCTGCTTAATATTTTCCTCTTGCGGATCTGTTACCTAGGCCGCAAAGGATAAATTATAGGCAGATTTGGGTTGACAGACTATGGTAATATAGGCGCCTCTTGCACGCTGTGTAATGTATTAGTTCTTTATATTTACGGTCTTATGGGTCTCTCTACGGGAACTAGTAAGGTCTATAGGCTTTGCTATAATAAGCCTTAGGTTTTAAGCTTGGAGTTCCTAAGTCAGCTAGATTAGGTTGCCCTTTTATATAATTAAGCCTCTATTAAACTTAATTGGAGTCTACTTAGTTAACTACTCTTATGGCTTTGCTAAGAACTTTACCTTTTATAGTTTAGTCTCTTTAGCGTCCGTAAAAGTCCAGTCCACTAAGAAGAGGGTATTATCTATTTAGAGTCTGATAATACCAAGGCCGTTTAATAGGGTATATAGGAGGCAGGGGTCGTAGGTTAACTGTTCCATTTTAAGTTTACTAACGTAATGCTAGTGATACGTTTTAAACTAGTAGTTTCCGGCTTCTGGCACTCTGTAAAGGGGTTTTATAACCTATAAAATTGTTCCTAGTTACAAATTGAGTTTAAGGGGTGGTCATATAAAGATATCTCTACTTAGGTAGGTGTTAGACTGCATATAGGCTTGCGAGATATCCCGTAAGTAGAGGGCTGCGGGTTTAGTTTACTATAGTCTAGGCGTAAGTGCAAGTAACTAACTTATTAAATTATAGGCGATTACGTAAGGACTAAGTCCTTTCCCTAGTTGTTATAAGCTTATATAACGAGCCTTAATTTCTTAAAGGCTTTGTTAGTACTAGGGTGCTTAATCTTATTAATAAAGCGTAAGTTAAATATATGGACGCCTTGCGGGACGTCTTTTTCCATTATAACCGCAAAGACGCCCTTTTTAAGTAGTATATTGATCTCTTTGTGTTATAAGTCCGTAAAAGGGGTTTCCTATACTAGAACTAATATATTTATAGGTAGGGGTTGTCTTATAGATGTGCCTGTGGAGGTTAGGTAATTCTCTATTATAGGGTTTTTAGTTATAGGGTGCTTTTAGGGGCGTCCTCAACTACGCTTTACGGCAGGTTTAGTAGGTTTCTAGGGGACTTCTAAAGTGGGCAGGGGTGCTTCTAGTTTATCTAGTTCGGCAGGTGCTTCTAGTTTGTCTGGTTTAACATTATAGGTGTTTTTAGACCGAAAATAGGGGTTTACAGACATGCTTCTAAAGCTATTTAGTCCGCTAGGAAGTTGTACACAGCACGTTTCGTCTTCTACAGCTAGTAAATAATAAGGTCCAGTCTAATTACCGCTTTTACGCTATATAAGGACTTTAGAGTTAAGCAGGAGGTTGTAAACTGAGGTTGTATTAGGTCCGTTGCGGTGGTACAGAGCGCTATTAATGGTTTATTTAGCCCGTAACTTAACTATTTCGGCCATTACCTTCTATATTATAGCTGCTTAATCCATAACAGACGGGGCAGGAGGGTCTAGTTTGCCCATCCTTAGGTAGGCTCCATAAACTAAGAGGGTGGGTACTAGTCCGTTAGGGCCGGTAGTGTTATTAATAGCTTTTACGGCCATCTATAAAGCCAGTTCCTTTTAGATGTCCTTACACTTATCTATAATAATCTGGTAAGCTCTCTATAGAGCTAGGTAAGCTCGCTTAATAAGCCTAATAGACTAATACACTTTAACTAGAACGGCTTTTGTTAAAATAGTTATGGCTATAGCATACTGTTAGAATTCCTTGCTAATAAAGTTCCTATTAGTATTATGGGTGATATACTTAGGGGGTCTAATGTATATATTAATCCAGCAGGTCCGTAAAATATCCTAAATATGCTTTATGGATATATTTCGTAACTAACGGGCGGCTTAATAGCGGGTTGCCTTGTTAATTATGTGTAATACTAGGCTGCCATTAATATACATAATATCTATGTACACTAAGTGGTTAAAATTAAGGTCCTTATAAAGGGTGAACTTAAATCAGCCTAGGGAACGTCCGTATTTCTGGCAGAAGGAGCAGTATTTAGTTAGGTAGTTAATTGCCTTCCTGTTAACATTGTTATGTCCAGAGCATTTAAGGACTCTATACAGCTTTTCGGCTAACAGGTGGCCGAAATGGCGGTATAGGCAGTAGATTTCCGTACTAGTAAGGTAGCACGGGTTATAGTTAAAAGATTCCTAAATATAGGTCTGTAAAGTCTCTTCCCATATAAGGAATGGGTGTTCAAATTGTTATATAATTGGTAGGGTGATATACTTACTTCCTAGGGTAATAGTAGGGCCAATTAGGGTGTCTATAACATTATTATAGTAAACCTATAACCTGTCTATATCCGCAAGGCAAAGTAGGAAAGGGGTGTCCGCTTTTACTACGTGGAAGTTAACTAGGCCAATTAGAGTCTTAACTATAACTAATCTAATTAATGCGGTTAAGCCAATGCCAAATTAGACGTTTATAGCCCCAGTTTGCATAGTATCAATGTCCGTATTATTATTTATAGTGGTTTTATATATAAGGTATTGTCCATAACCTATAGTAGACTTCTTAGAGGCACCTGTATTGATTATAACGCTATAGAATTCTTTGGGGGTATAGCGTTCTGTAGTAATATATGTAAATAGGTCCTATTTACGGTCCGTAACGTCTATAGCAGGTCCAATAAGTGTGCTTATAGGTTAGTTTTTGGGTGCAATTAAGTGTATAAAGGAGCGGTCGGCTAATATAGTCGTAATATTAAAGGCTTGGCCGTCCGTAAAAGGTCTAAAAGTAGTTAGGAACGTCTCTAAGGTCTCCTATTCCTAAGTATCTAAGTTAAAGTTAATTATAAGGGCTTCTATTAACTTATTAAGAGACTCCTCCGCTTCCTCTCCTTTGTAGTCTAAGATAAACTGGTTAATCCAACTATTAAATCTCTTCTTAGACTTGTTATGTTCTTCCTAGGTATATCTTATAGACTAACATCCTTCCTTACCACATATAAAGCACTTCTAACTAGTTTATCTGTAGGGGTATGCTTTTATATAGGAGTTGCTGCGGGGGTTACAAGTAGGACTTAATTAGTATAGGTACTACTGGCGGTAGCGGCGGTCCGTAAAGTAGGCATCTAAGTCAGTTTGCAGGTTTTATAGGTCCGTAACGAAGGCTTAAGTACTGCCTAGTGGGTTTAAAACTTTGTATGTTATAATAGAGGACTATAAATCATTAATAAGGCCAGTTAAGGTGTCTATAGGCTTATAATAGGCGTATTTGCAGGGTTCCGCTTCCTAGTAGGCTATAATAAGTTTATTATGCAGAAAGTCATCTATTTAAAGCTTAATATTAAGGCCGTGCTATAGGTGCCAAAGGTCTTTAATAAGGATTTGCAGGCACTCTATAGTTAATTTTTTGGTGTTCTTGTTAATTACAGTCCATAACTTAATCGCATTCCATTGTATAAGGATGTTATACTTATATTCTGGCCCTTTAAAGTAGTTACGTGTAGCTTTATATAGCTTATTAAAGGGAACACCAAGGGGGTTACTCTTAAGGTTAGTGTAATAGTGGTTAAGGGCTAGGCCGCGCAGCATAGTAGAGTAGGCTTGGCTAAATTCCTATTTGGGAATATCCGCCTTCTAATAGAGGTCTATAAAGATAGTCAGTTTAATGTCAAAGTTGTCGTTTTTACTGCTGTACTTAGATTCGTCGGTATAAAGCTTAGCTAGGTTAGCTAGCTCCTTGCTATAGGTCTTTACTTAGGTGGTTTGCGGATCTGTAACTTAAGTAACAAAAGGGTTTTGGTCTGTATTTTGGTTTACAGGGGTATTACAGTCCATAACGTATACTTTAGCCCGTAAGATTAATTATAAGATCTCTTTAGTCTATAGGACGAATTTAGTTAAATAGGTTGTCTATAAGACTAGAGATCCTATTAAGATTAAAGGAAGTAAAGAGTCTACTGGTTTTAATATGGTTTAGGATTTCCTCTTTAGTCCATTCTATTTGGTCCTCCTTATATATTATATTGTACAAGGACCGTGCAATAGTAACTTGTTTATCCCTTTTAACCTATACACCTTAGTAACGTAAAAGGGTTTATAGGTTATGGATAGTAATAGGGTTGCAAGCCTTAAGAATAGCTTCCGTAAAGTCCGCAAAGTCTTCCTTATATTATTCCCACAGGTTGTTATTTATAAGCTTAAAATATCCGTATTTAAGGATTTTGAATTTAATATAGTTGTTGACGTCAGTTATAGATATAAGGTTAACTCCTTGGCTCCATTTCTCTTAACCTTTGTTAATCTGCTTACTTATATCTGCCATACTATATAGTATAGTACATAGCGGGTGGAAAAGGTCTTATAGTGGTCCGTAAAGGCGGTTAACAGGTCTATAACGGTTTATAGGGGGGTAAGGGGTTTCCGTAAGGGGTTTAAGGGAGGTGTAGTAAGAATAGGGGTTCAAGGTTTGAGGATAGGGGGTTCCGTAAAGGTCTATATTCACATCTATAAACTTCTAGTAAACCGTACTAAGACTTAAATAAGTATATAGAGATGGTAATATAGTCTGTAATCCCCAACTTCTAACCTTTTAGTAGGTTGTACTAGGATATAAACGGGTGGTTGCTGTTGTGTATCACTCGGGGGGAGGTATTAAGTAATTGCTGATCTATGCACGCTTACTAATCAGTGTTTGTATTAATTTAATAATATAAGTGAGTTATATCCAGGGGCATGAAATACGTATAGTATTGTATACTCTTTTGGATAATGGTGACTATTAATTCTATTAAGGTAGACTACGTAGTCTATATACTGACACGCCCTCCCCTTTGATTAGTTATAAGCAAGTGGTTAGTGCACTAAATGTGTAAGAACGCGTTTGGTACAACAGGTGCTATAATTATACAGTAACGCTTCTATATTTGCCTAGTTAGCAGAAGGTACAGCTTATAGCCAGAATAGGTTACCTTATAGTATTTCTGTAATATCTAGGGCGTATATAGATTGACAACTTAAAAGAACGTATACTGGGACGGTATATGTTGGACTAATAGTAGTGTTGGTAGGAGTGTTACTACTATGGTGCTTGCAAATGATTTAAATAGGGGTGCATTTGTTGTAATTAGCTGCTAGTTCTAACCAGTTGCGGTTAAGCCACAACCGCGGCCTATTAACTTATGTTAAATTAGTGGTTAAGAAAATATTGTTAGATATTCCAAGATTATTAAATACTATTTGTTATTATACGCGAAACTGTTTTATTCTATTAGTATATCCCTTAGTAGATACGGTATGGGTGTATAAAAGGTTAAACATTAACCCCAGCAACAAAAGCAGTAGGCTGGTAAGACTTGTGTCCGAATTTAATAGGGAGGTACCTTATTAAACCACTTTACCCACCTAGGGCGCTGGCTTTTAGATCCTATACCTTATTCCAGTCTACCTATACTAGGTTTAATAGCCGTCTCGCGCTTAAAGCAAAGCTTATCCACCTTATCCATACAGCTTATTAGTATAGATAATACTAGGGTAGGCATAGGCAGCATTTAGGACAGTAATAACACTTCTATACAATTATATCGCTATATTCCACACCCTTATACAACACCTAGTATTTCTACCATAAATATCCAACGTTATTCTTCCGCGTTGTTAACCCCGCCAGCCTATAGTAAGCCCAACCTATCCCCTATATATATATTGCAATAGTAATTAAATTTAGCAGAGTGGCAAGGAAAGCATAAGTATAGATATAAGGATTAGGTGTTGGATACTAAGAGTAAGCTAGGGACAATGTCAATATATATTACCCTAATAAGTTTACCAGAAAGAATGGGTATAAACCTTAGGCTTTATTATCCAATCCCCTTAGGCGTTTTAAGAATGCTAGATAAGTTATAAGAATATCTTAGGTTATATTATTCTAAGACTCCCTCGCCTAATAGCATACTAAGGGGCTCTATTAAGCCGTCTACCTTTATATATAGTAATCTATTAAACCAGTAAGTATTCCGAATAAAGCAGTGGCTTTAAGGCGCATAATCTATACTGCGGTTATAGCTGCCTTTGCCTTTTCTATTACGGGTTAAGGCGTAGAGTAAGGACTCTTTTTTAACTAGGAGAGGTTTTTTAGGACAGCTATGGATTAAGTATCGCCTTAGTATTGACCTATTTACTAGTTCTACCTATTCTTATACGTGTAGAGTGCGCGTTATCTAGTGAAGGCAAGGGTGCGGAAATAGAGGGTAAGTGATTATATTGTTCTTGGCTGGTAGCGCAGACTATAAATATAAGTTAGTAATACTGGCTTAACTTTAAGAAGTAACCTACTTATTCTTCTTTATTCTATTATAAATAAAAACCTATCCATTTTTTATAGAAACATATCCTTAACCGCACTACGCCATTTCTTTTTATTTATAAGCTGAATTCGTCCTCTAGCTATCTTATCACTAATATAGTAGTAAAGCGTTTCGCTCTTAGGGTTAAAGTTAATATCCTAGCCTAGCATGTCTATAAATATATTAAAGCTTAGATTATTAACGTGTATATCTAGGGCGTCATTCTTGCCAGTCGCTAGCTTTTGGGTTGGGATAATTATTAGCTCTTTATCAGCTGCCCGCTAGATCAGTATTATTGTTATTCTATATAACCTTAGTGTTCCCTTCTACCTTATTGCCTTTAGTATGCCGGCTAGTAGATAATACGCGATGGCGGAGTATAGGAGTACTGGGTTGCCTATTATAGTTTGTCTAGTAAAAGCCGTTTTATTTATTTAACGCGTCGCGTTATAGCTATAGCGCTAGGCAAGCTGTTTAACATATTTAGTATATAGGTTCTTAAGTAAACCTAAAAACACAGATAGGAATTTATTAGAGATTTTATTTAATATTTGCCGTATTTATGCCTTACTTATAAGGGAGCGTAGTGGCTGTCCAAGGAGCCCGCATGTCGATATTTTAATTTCAACATTATAGTAGATTGTATTATATTATTCATTTATAAGCCCTAGATCTTGCTTAAAAGTGTCTTTAGTGTTATGGCTTAGGTCTATTATTAGTGCCATAATTCCAGAATCGTTTAGGGAGGTGCGGTAGGAAAGACATCTTAATTACGCGCCAAGACTAATGGTATAGAATTGTGTAGACAGGTATATTATTTAGTTATTATATAAAATAGTCGGTTAAATGTCTTATAAGAAATAAATAAGCGTATTAGCAAACGCTTCTTTACCCACTATACTACCTAGACTTACAAGCCTCCTCCTATCCCTTTTACATCTCCTCTATCTATAAGCTTAATTTAGCACCCAGATTCGTTAATACTTTTTTTTATATTTTTTTTTATATATCTATTGTATTATACTATGTATAATACTACGTATATAGCCTCTAGGCTATGGCGCTATAGTTCTATATATATAAATCCTTTCTAGGCAGCTTAATATGTACTAGTAACTATATTTGCCAATACTTTAAGACGCCTAGTTAGCACAATTAGAGGTCCTAACCTCTACTAAAATACTTAATATCCCTAATAAGGGCCAGAATATCATTAGCGAAAACGGAGATATTCCACTATAAGTTAACAAGATTTTAGGTCCGTATAGCTTAATAGAGGAGTATCTAAGCTCTTAATATAATCTTTTAAGAGAAGACATAATTAAACCATTAAGAGAGGTAGTAGGTTAAATTAGAGCAGACCCTTTTAGTTTGCTAGAATCTAAATATGGTAATAGAGTTGGTATATATAAATAGGTAAGTATGCTATAATTCTAAAGCAGTTATCCCCTAATATTTGCAAGGTCCATATTAGCTTAATAATATTTTCACCTTAAGGGCTAGTAATCTGCATAGCATTCTCACTTAGGAGAGTAGGGAAGATAATCCGTTAAGATTAATCGAAAAGACTAGTCGCCAGGTCTCTAGTTGCTTTAACTCCCAAGACTAACAATTTTTAAATAAAATATATACTCACAATAGTAGCGGCAAGGCTATTAGCCGCATTAGAACAGAATCCCCTAGAGGTTAACTTATTCTTTAAGACCTAAAGAGATTAAGATTGACTTATCTGTACTATAGACGATGGTTAAAGAATAAACTAGATTTTACAAAGTTAGTTGCTATACTATATTGGCATTATAAAAGCCGACAAGAGAGCTGTAAGTGTGTAATATTTTCTAAATAAGAAGATATCTAACTATTAATAGATTCCCGTTATTAGAATACCTTGTTTAAGTTTAACAGAATATTAAAGTACTATAATATGTTATAAATAAGCCTTATACGGATCTTAGTTTAATTATAGCTATTAAGGATACTTCCTTATTTGAGAATGTTTATATTCTTAAAGACTGATTAAATATAACTACTATAGGGCTTAACAAATCTTAAGCCACTATACTAAAACGAGTTCTTATAAAGCGTCTTATAATAATCTAAAGACCTCTAAGCACTAGAAAAATATAGCTTTAAAAGCGCTACTTAGCAATATAACAATAGAAGATCCCCTATTATTGTTACATGTTATATAAATTATACACTAGACTAGTTATTTGGGTATATTGCTTAAAGTAATATATACTTTATAAATTTTCCTAGTACCCCTAACCGTCTTAATACTATTGCTTATACAGATAGATGATATTACACTATATTAGGCGCTAGGGCTATAGGAGTAGAAAGAAGAGGAAGTGTTAGGGCTCCCTCTTTTTATATCTTGTATTTTATTTTTTTATATTGTCTTATATTATCCTACCATTATCCTGCTATTATATTATATTGTCCTATATTATCCTTGTTGGGAATAAGGCACGTAGTTGTCACGTGCCGCCGTAGCACTAGTGTGGTGAGGAACCTTAGGTTCCTCACCCTTCCTCATTTTCTAGATAAAAAAGCTTTTTAACTAACATTACTGTAACCTACTCAAGTAGTCGTTATTGGTGAGTTACCCTATATAACTAATACTAATCAGTGGTTAAATACACAGTCAACCACAGAGCAGCTAGGTTTTCAAACAGAAGAGACAGTCTTGTATAGGGGTACCATATGCGCTCATATAGAATAGATCCCGGCAATACTATGCTACCTTAGACTTGCGGAAAACTAGTAACAGAAGTGTTACTAAATACTAGGAGATACTAAGTTGCGTCCATTATACAGAACAACTACGTTTACGAAGATTTGGTCAAGTACTTTAGGTTAGAAGTATTACTAAACCTAAGATCCCAAGTTAACGTCTAAAACGCGTTAAAACAACTATCTTAATACCTTTGGTGTACCTTTGCAGACTATAGGATCATAATTACTACCTAACTATATATTAAACAACCTTTATTTCCCTTAATTTTTATTAAAACGCGTTAAACAATCTTTAATAACAGCTATTATAGTGTTAACCTACCTAAAGAAGTACGAGGACAACATTAACCCAGAGATATAAAAAACCGCCATAATTAATCCTAAAGATATTAATTAATAAGACTTAAACGGATTCTTATTATACTATATAGTACACTATAAAGACAGCGAATACAAAAACACTATACTATGGTACTGTATAAAGGAGGACTTTGTTAGATAGATAAAGGAAACATAGGCTCCTGCGAACAAGGATATTATATAAGACTTCCATAACTTCCTATGGGAGAATAGAGTGTTTGTACCTATAAATGGGGGTGCCATTAAAAATAATATTTAGGAGCAAGTTATTAACGTAAAAGAAGAGCACAAATAGACTCTATAAGAGATTAAGCACTAACTACATACTATAAGGAAGCTTAATTTACAATAAAACCTAAGTAATATACTATTAGAGACGCTTCTACCTCCGTCTTTAACTCCCCTATATTAACCAATTTAACCCATAACTTTAACTACTGCCCTTTAGCAAGCACAAGATCCCCCTAATTTATAATTTAACAGCCTTTAGACCCTACCAACTAGACCTACGTCCCTACTGTAGCCTATAATACAACTTCTACCTCCTCCATCTTAATCTTAAATCAGAGGCAGTTCCAAATTGCTTACAGAGCTTGTAAAGCTCTATTTAGATCAAGAAAAAAAGTTTAATGGGGAATTATATAATATTCTTAATTTAAAACTACATATCTTCTATAACTATTACTAGAAGGTAGGAATAGAGTTTAATAAATACCATAACGCCTATTCTATTATGCTTAAGGGCCAAGCTAGTACCTTCTATTATAATCATTTAGCAGGAAAAGGATACGATTTTAACTGCATAATATATAAGTTAAGATGCCACTTTAAAACAGAAGAGAATAAGCAGCAGTATATATTAGAATAGAGAGAGACTACCTTCTTAAGGATTATTGCTATAAACCTAGGTATCCCTTGGCTTAATTATCTTTAAAAGCTCTTTAATTAACTTTAAATAATTCAGTGTAGTTTATCTAAATTATATCAAGAGGATTTTAGCCTATGTGATTAAGTCATTAATGTATACTAAGGCGTTAAAGAATGCAACCTTGCTCTCTTTAATCCTGTAAATACTTATAAAGGAGTGTATACTTAATTAAAATATTCTATTGGCACCGCTCTATACTCTTAAGAAGTATAGCAATTTAACACCTAACTCTAACCTACTTTAATTAACCTGCCCGACCAATATAATCACAACTAGACTAATCAAACATATAGTGGCCGTAGTAGGCAATACGGCAGAGGGTACAATTAACAACTATAAGGCAAAGGTGGAGGTCCTTATAGCGGTTCATTCTAAAGTAATTACTAAAAGAAGTGCTATATTTGTAAAAAACTAAATTGCTGGTTAACTAGGCATTCTCTTAATAAGCAAAAGGAGGCATATAACAAGTTTCGCCAGAGTGCAAGAAATATTAAAAATTATAAGGTTACTATAGCCTATTCCAAAGCTTCCTAGTTCAATATAAAGGCATAGAGGATCTTAAGGGTAAGGCTAATAAGGCCAAACAGCTTCTTATAGATATAGAAATTGAGGACTACTCTCCCAACCAATACTTTACTAAGTATGGTAAGGTAGATGGTATATAAACTATCGCTGTTCTTAATAACTAATCTACACTCTATACTATTACGAAGTTAGACATCTTTAATAAGCTAAAGGAGAGTTCCATATTCTCCTTTAATAATAGATACTCGGCGAACGTTTTCTATGGTATTATACTAGATACTAGAGCCGCAGGAGTATCTATAGTAGGAGAACCTTAAGTTCGAGCTCTTTAGCAGCTTAATAGCTCTGTTTAGATTAACTAATTAATGGCAGGCTAATATACAATTTGTTTTAGTAAGGGTACTATAATCTCTCTCAGCACAATTAGGGTTAAAACCCCCTTAGGGTACATTACTTTCTATATTATTCCCGCGAACACCCCGTTTCTATTTTACATTAGAGATATAGATAAATTAGGCGTTAAACTTAATAACCTTAAGAATATACTTATTTAGGGAGATAATCGGGTGCCTGTTATACGCAAATAGGGTTACCCCTAGTTGCTCCTCTATTAACTAGAAAAGAATATTACTTAGAGCTACTTAACTAAGTTAGAGCTACGTTAACTACACTATTATTTTAGCCACCTATCTATTTACCAATTACTTAGGGTTCTTTAGTAAATAGGCCATAAAGTTAAGGTTAAGGCAATTAAGCATCTTATAAAGTACTACTATTACTACTAAATAAACCAGAAGTCCCCTAGCCAATTTAAGTTCACCCTTAAAGATAACTATAACTTTAACTTCTGTATTATTATTAACGTTATATATCTTAGCGGTAAGCCAGTACTCTAAGTTATTAACTTCTCAACTTTCTTCCAAGCCGCACGTTTCTTAAAGGATATATTAGCTAGGAATGCATAAGATACCCTTTAATTATGCTAGATTAATGTCTACTAAGAACCCCCTAACTAAATTATCTATAACGCAGGAAAGAACTTCTTATCTATAGAGTTTTAATAATAAACAAAGGCAATAGCAATTAAGGTTAAGGAAGTCCCTGTTAAGGCACATAATAGTGTTAGAAAAGTGGAGCGATATCACACACTATTACGCCGCGTATATAAGATTATCTCTTTAGAACTAGAGGATACTAGCGAAGAACTTACCTTATAAATAGCTGTTAAAGCTGTTAACAATTCCGCTGGCCTAAATAGACTTATACCCATGTTGCTAGTCTTTAGCGCCTACCCTTAAATAACTAATAATTCTCCACTATCTCCCTCTATCGTGCAATGGGCTAAGGCTATTTGCAAAGTAATAAAGGAGGTTTAATGTCTCTACGCTACACGCTAGGTTAATAACGCACTAGGAATAAGAAATGGCCTAAATACCTTAACTATGCTTAATCTACCACTCCAGTCTAAGGTACGCGTATGGCGTAAAAAGGGAGGATAGTTAGGCCTATATTAACTTATTACAATTAATAGTTAAACTTGCACTATTTAGATGCCTTACAGACCCACTTAATTCCGTTTAACTGTTATTAAGCCTTACTATAAAGATAACAGTTTTAAGCCTTTATAAGATGCCCTAGAAGATGCCCTAAAGGAGAACCACGATTAACGTGCTCTAGAAGATGGCTACAATCCTAATATAATTATAGTAGATATGCCGCAACCATAACGCGGTAGAGGTCGCCTAAAGAAATTACAAAATCGCCAATACCTTATTAATTTTAAAGAGTAATTCGTTACCGCTATTAAGAATGGAGTTGAGTTATTAATAGCCTTTATAACAGCCAAGGAGAAGGCTGACTTTAAGCTCGCAAAATAGCTTTAAAAGAAAGGTTATATTATAACTTCTAGAGCTCCTTTCCAAGTATCTAATAAGCAGGAGATTAATGGTCTTATTGCAAGAGAAGTCTTTAAATTTAAAAAGTATAACCCTACTAAGTTTAATGGAGTTCGTATCTTTAAGTTAAGAATAGTTAATAAGATTAAGGGTAAAGCTACTAATACCCTATTTAAGAAATTAAGGCTTATCATCTAAGGTTACAATAATAATAGTAAAAAGGTAATTCTTATATAATCTCCTATAATTTAACGAGCTAGTTAGTAAGTTATTATTACACTAGCTCCCTCCTTAATAAAGAATAGAATGGCGGTTTATTTGTAAGATATTACTTAGGCCTACACCTAATTAGAGACGCACCTTTAGCGCCTAATATTAGCATACCTTCCAGAGCAAATTCGCCACCAATATCCTAAAGATACGATTATGGTTGTGCTTAAGCTATTATATGGAATTGCAGAGGTAGGAGCTTACTAGTAGGCTACCTATAGTAAGCACTATAAAGAGAAGCTTTTAATAACTACTTCTATATTTAACCCCTGCTTCCTTATCACAACTATAGGAACTCTATTTGGAATCGTTGGTATGCAAACTAACAATATAATTATCTTAGGAGACAACCAATTCTCAGCTCTTAAAGAAGATAAGCTAGTAAAGGCAAATCTAATAGCAAAGCTAAAGGAAAAGCTTAATTTAACAACACCATTACTCTTTAATAGATATATCCTCTCCTTAAACAAGGATTCCATTGCTTTACACTAGAAGGGTTAAGGTAAAAAGATTAATATTATTAATATTAATTCTCTAAAACAAGGATACGTGGAGCAACGCGCTTATAAAGCTTATATTGCTTCTATCTGTTAACTTAAGGCCTCCTTTAATCTCTCTGTTACCGCTTAGCACTAGGAACCAACTAAGGATAACGTTTTTACCCTAAATAAACGTCTTTTCTGGCAAATGAACTATCTTAATTAGGGACTACTCTATATGCCTATTAATCTTCTTACCGCTAAACTCTTCGTATTTATTAATAGATCGTTTGTAAATAATAAAGATTTTAGCTCCTAGCTAGAATATAAGATTATTATCGCAAACAAATCTACTGGAGAGAATAACTTCATAATCCATAGTAATCTTATCTATTAGAGCTTAACTAAGAGTAAGCGCATTACTCAAAGCGTTCTAGCGTTAGAAATATATGGAATAGTTAACAAAGTTAATATAGCAATTATAATTAAAACTACCCTAAAGATGATTATAGATTAACTCAAACTTCCCATTATCCCTATAATTGTGTGCACCGACTCATATTCCCTCTATAAGTGTTTAGTTAAGCTTGGTACTACAAAGGAGAAGCGCCTTATAATTAATATTATAGCACTTCAGCAATTCTACAAGCGTTGAGAACTCTTTAAGATTTAATGGATTAATGGCCAAGATAACCTAGTAGATGCGATAACAAAGGCAAACCCAAACAAGGCACTAGAGACATTCGTTAACACAAATACTCTGCATATACAAGTTAAAGGTTAGGTTAAGAGGGAGTAGGAGATATAGCGAGGGCCGCCAAGGCACAAATATTGCTGGTAGAACTTGGCAGAATATGGCTAACAGAACTTGGCAGAATATGGCTGGCAGAACTTAGCAGAATACGGCTAGCAGAATTTAGCAGAATATTATAGCTGGCAGAATACGGCAATATAGCGGGTGCTAGCACCGTCACAGCTTAATTGCGTTATTTGTATATAGATAGCAACTATAAAAGAAAGGTTGCCAGTGTCGGGAATAAGGCACGTGGTTATTACGTGCCGCCGCGGCACTAGCATGGTAAGGAACCTTAGGTTTCTCACCCTTCCTTATTTTCTAGATAAAAAAGCTTTTTAACTAACATCACTGTAACCTACTTAAGTAGTCGTTATTAGTGAGTCACCCTATATGACCAACAATCCTATATTGTCCTACTATTATCCTGCTATTATATTATATTATCCTACTATTGTCTTGCTATTGTGTTATATTGTCCTACTATTATCCTGCTATTATCCTACTATTATGTTATATTGTCCTATTATCGCCCTGCTATTATATTATATTGTCCTATTATAATCCTATTATTGTCTTATATTATCCTACTATTGTCTTAGTACTACTATATACTTTTTACCATTTACTAAGATTATAGTTATAGGTATTTATCGGCTAGGATCCAGGTAGTAACTCTTAGCAGTAATTTTACTGCCTAAATCTCTTATAGATTAATTAATTGGCGTAGAGCCGTTATATTATAGTAAAGCTATATCTAAGCAATCTATATTATAATCCTTGGCATAGTATTACATATAGAAATATTCAATTATAAGATTTAGGAAGGTGTTTATATTTTAATTAAATTTATAAGACTATAACTAAGGGCCTTTGCGGCGCAGTGGTATGGTAAGTCCTATAATTGCTTTGGTTTAGGGTTGCTTAGTTACTACAGGAAAGTTGTAATACTTAGCATAGTGTTAAACTTAAGGTGCCTTGCCACTGCAGTGGTAGAGACATAGTAGATCAACTACTTACTGAAATATGGCGCGCCCCCGTTGCTGTAGTAGCTACTACAGTGACAGAGATACCCCATATTTATAAATTTAGATTCTATATATGGTATAGCTTATAAATTTAACGCTTGCCAATTTAGAGGAGCTTTTAGATTAGAAAGTTGCTAGATTAACTAAATAATCGCGTTAGAATTAGATTTAAGCTTTAGATTTAATCTAAAGTCGTAACCAAACGTTCCCTAAGATTTAATGTAGGGATCTCTCCCTAAGGATCTGGTTTGATTATAAGATTTAGGAAGGGGTTATAATTTAGTTAAATTTATAAGATTACATTCTAAAGTCCTTATAGCGTAGTGGTATAGTACGTTTTACCTTTTGCTATAATTTGGAGCTAGCCCAACGTGATTAAAACTTAACGTGGAAGAGCCAACCTACTTAGTATATAGTGTTAAGATTTTGTTAAAATGTATAACTTTGGGCGTTATAAGACACGTACAAAAATACAAGCTTGATTTAGAGCCTTACTAACGCCTGATTTAATAGGAAACAACCTTCTTTTTTAATATTTTTAATATATAACAAGTGGGAATTAAACCCGCGACGCTTAGGAGTCGAACTCGCGACGTCCAATTGCCCAATCTGGCTAGGAGGCTCGGCGGCAATGCAATAGGGCTTAATGACGTAATAAGACTTAACAATGCAATGAGGCTCAATAATGTAATAAGGCTTAATAATGTAATAAGGCTTAATAATACAATAAGGCTTAATAATACAATGAGGCTCGGCGACGTAATAAGGCTTAATAGCGATGCAATGAGACTCGGTAACGTAATAAGGCTTAGCGACATAATAAGGCTTGGCGGCAATGTAATAAAACTTAATAATGTAATAAGTCTTAGCAACATAATAAGGCTCAGGGCCGGGCAATAAGGGGAAGATTTAAGGTTGCTTAGTTACTCTAATACCTAATAGCGAAATCTAATAGTATAGTACTGCTATTAAGGTGTTCTAATACGGATAGGCCATATAAAGGTTTCGTCTGTAATATGTCTAACATATCCCAAAAGTCTGCCTTTTGCTTGTCTTTAAGGTTAAATTTCTGGCCTATAATGAATTAAATATTATAGTTGGTAAGAGCACGACAAATAATAGTATATTTTGCCCTGTTATTCTTAGAACCGTTAAACATAAAGTGGTAGGCAGTCCATTAACTTATATCTGTTAGTGCTGGCTAATAAAGTGCCTTTAAAACGTACCAATATTAATAATAGCCCTTTTATTTGTAGTATAACAGGCTTAATAGTAACGGGGTTTCGGTCCTTATAATTAAGCATATTTATCTAACAGAGCTAGGTTTGCCAATTATTCTAGTTAGTATTATATTATAGGTTGATTTAATATCTTATACCTATAGAAAAAGGCAGGAGGCAGATTAAATAGAATAATTAGGGTACGCTTTTCTTCGCCGTTAGGGATTTTATATAGACGTTATATAGTGTATGGGTAGGAGCTGGTAGTTATTAAGACGTCGTAGGCAGTAGTGAAAAGTTTTTATACGGGATAGTAAGATCTCAAAAACCACCACTAACGGTTTCCCCTTATAGTAGACAACTATGTATATGCGCTGTAACTGTGCAATTAGTAGACGAAAGTGGTAGTTATAAACGTTAGTTTGTTTGTTCTAATGCCGTCTTGCTTCTTATAATAATTTGAGATATAAAGGGAGCTTTTGGTTATAGGAGGATCCTCTTATATACTAATTAGGCTTTTAGAATAATAAAGATGGTATATATATATAGTCTGTTAGTAGAGAGAATATACCTTAATAGGAATTGTTAATATATATTTAGGAATAAGAGTTAGTAGGGTTATAGGCTAGATAACTTAATAGGTGTTAAGGTAGTTAGTAGCTGGAGTAATATTAATCTAAACCAAATTCAAACTTTTTAAGGTTTAGTTAACGTATTAGCCACCTAGTTAAGCCACTAAAACACACTACCAACTTTAGCTATTTATAACTCCACCCCTATTAAAGACATTTAAATAAAAGCTTAAATATAGCTGCTTATATATAAAATTATTCAATTTATAATATTTTTAAAAAAGTATTATATTATTAATTCTATTTATTGCCTAATTCGGTTCCTTTTAGGTCTATATAGGCTTTTATTAAGTATTTATTGGCTTAAATATATATAATACTTTTTTTAAAATATTATAAATAGAATGCCTCTATATATAAGCAGCCATATTTAAATTTTTATTTAAATCTTTAATAGGGGTGGCTTGACTAGGTGGCTGGCTTAACTAGGTGGCTAATACATTATACAGTGGTTAACACTAAGATAATATATCACAAAATATTGAACAGTTATATATTGTCTATATATATGTGCATTATACTAAGATACACTCTTATTATAGAGGATCGCTGCTCTAACTACACCAGCTATACTATTTCCATTATATCATTATCAGCCTACTAAGTAGGTTGGGTTTTAAATACCTTGTAAAACTTATTAATTGTTATCCTTTCAGTTATTATACGCCTTATTAACATAATTATATTAATTGGATTCTACTTATCTATACTATATATTATTAACGCAGTGACTACTAGCGCTAACTATCCAGATCTAGCAGCTTGGCCAAATACTTGCACCTCTATATCTACCATTGTTGCCAGTTTAAGCAGATGGACTCTGTATATAGAGACCAAATTTAGACCCTCTCCTCTAACCCTTTGGTTAATAATAAGAAACTAGACTATATTATTCTAGTAAGGACCGCCTATTAGAATACGAAACGCTTTATAAATGTCCTCCTAGTCTTTTAGGGATATTCTAGACTCCATCTAGTAAATAGTTAAATATTTAGACTAGCCAAGCCTTCTATAGAAATACTATATTATACTATTAATAACAGTTTACTACTAGTCTAATAGTTAACTTATAAGGCATAATAGCGTATACGCCGCTAGTTTGTAACTGCTAAACAGTAGTCTCTTATTAGGATCCCTTTTAAGTACTTTATTAACGTATTTTATAATTTGCTTTAGTTTCCTAGAGTTAGCAATCATGCTCTAATTCTTTTAAAGCGGATTCTTGTCTAAAGGTTTATCCCATTTTTTGCTGCGAAACTCGTTAGCTGTCTACCTTAGCTTTGTTCCAGCTTTTGTTTTATCCTTCCACTATATATCCTGCTACTTATCTCCTACCTTAGCTAGGCCTAAAAAGATAGCAAATTTTTTAATAAGCGGCCGGCTCCCTTTAGAAATTGATCTATATTAAAGACGGGTTCCTCTCCTTTTCTTCCTTTAGCTTTCCAGTGTTTAAAAGCTTTATTTAGGTGTTTAAAAGCATCTAAGGATACTCCATACTAAAGCTTCTTAATGTACGGTTTGAATATTAAATCGTTCGTTATATAGCAGTCTTGGTAGACAACTAGTAGTAGCTTATTAATTACCCTCCTATTAAACTATTGGTCTTCCCTTATCCTGCGTATAATTAAGATCTTTATAATTAAAGAGGAGCATTCTCTAAAGCCTATAATAACCTTGTTTGGAAGAGAAGAGCAATTAGCTACTCCTAGCTTTTTATATTTAATTAACGCTTTAATATTACGATTATTAATTAATTTTATAGATGGGAAATCCGTCTAATTAGGGGCCCTAAAAATTTCTAAGGTGGGAATTAGACTTGTAAAACCTTTACTGGTTAGCGTACTAGAAGTAAACACTATTAAAGGTCGAGAGGTGTAGTAGGTTATTTTACTATTGCCGTCCTTATAAGACTAGCCTAGGTGTTAAAAGTGAGGAAATACTGCTTAATTATTGTATACTTATTTGGCCATTTTTATTAGATAACCTGTCTCTAACCTGTCTATATAGAACTTATTAGCAAGAATCCCACTAACGATATAATAAGGACCACTGTCTCTATAGAGATTAAAAATGGTCTTATGCTGTTCCTAAGCAGTCTAGGTTGTTACCTAAGTTTATAAGGTTGTAATTATAAGATATAAAGATAATCTTAGGTCCATTTTCCACCAGACCATATTACCTTCTCTTTTATATTTTATAGGTTTAAGAATGTCTTTATCTTTATCCGTAAAATTATACTTCTTTATACTAGACCTAATAAAAGCTAAATAGTGCATATGGACTTGTAGTTTGCCTCTAGGAATAAAATTATTTAGTTCTGAGGTCTTAAACCATAATTTAATGTCTTTAACCGCTTAGGGTAGTAGATTCTGTCTAGTAATGTATATAGTTAGTCCTACTGGCCGGTTAAGGAATTTTCTGGCAATACTTCCCTTAACATAACAGCACTATGGCATGCCATCTATTTAACTTGGGCATTGGGTATTAGGCGGCTGTAGGTGTTTGTCTATACTAGGGGTAAGGTAGAGACTTTTATCTCTACCTTTTTGATTTTTCTAATTAAGTCAGTTAAGGTTAATTTTGGTTATTAATACGCTAGTGTACCAGATTAAAAGCATTTAAAGTGTCTTGCCTAAACCTATTATATCCGCAAGAAAGGTTCTACCTAGGGTTGCATAATTATAAAGAGTATAGATAACACTAAGCAGCTAATATGTCCATATAGCTTTACCCTTTTTTATGCTGTGTAAGTAGAATGTTGCGTCTTAAAGAGTATTGTAAACAGTTAACGGAAATAAGAGGAACTGCAGCGCCTTTACCTATAATATTGGGTTAATATATGCTTCTTACACGTCCTTTAGGTGGTTAACTTCCTAATTAACCTCCTTAATTTTAATTTTATGCTTGTCTTCTAGTTCCTTGTCAGTCGAAATAGGGTTAATTAAGGCATTAAAGTGGCGGCGCTCCTATATGCGGTTAAGATTAATTTCCCTAATATAAACTAGGTTAGGGTTATTATTTATATCCTTATATAATATATTAATAAACATTTCGCGATTAGATTTTGGCCATTTATTACACTATCCTTTTATCTTATCCTATGGCATTATCTTAAATATTTACACTTTATCTAGATCTACGCCTTTTAAGAGCTCTAATTCATCTAGTAGGGGCTAGTCTTTACTACTATGGGTCCAGCTATAAGTAGTTTTGATTATAGCCGGCTGTACGGCTAATAATGCACTAATAGGTATAGGTGGTGTAGACTTTAGGGTTAATATAGGCTTTAGATTTGACTGCTTAGGTATAGGTGGCGTAAACTCTAGGCTTAACTGCTTATAACTAGTTTAACCTAGAGCAGGTATGCCTGTTCTTCTCCTAGTTAGCACTAGCTGGGTAATATTAGGGTTAGAGTTAGACTTGGAATTACCCTTATTAAATCTTATGCCTATAAACGTATATTAGACAAATCTATATAATATTATACAATCTTATATAAATTGTAAAGTCTCTTACGCTTTATAATCTAATTGGGATCTTTAACTCTAATTATAATTATATTAAGTCCGGCCTTTTTTGTAGAAAGTACTATAAATGCTAGGTTTATATAGTTGAGAATTGGTGTACTAGTGGTTAGATCTACTATAGTCTAGCCATCCCTATATTTATCCGCTAAGAAGGTTCCACTTATCGCGGCCTGCAGCTTGTCATATCCATAGTAATATATATTAATTTTCTCTGGAGAATTGGATAATAGATGCTTATACTTAGTTTTTAATACAAATCCGTATAGAATGGGGGCCCCATTTAATGGCCGTTTGTCTGGGTAACTATATATAGCAAAGCTTATTTTATATAATGGTGTAGGTATAGTATTTGGCTATTATAGGACTTTAATAGACAGACTACTAAGCACCTGGGCAGCCTTAGAGGTTGCCCTTAATCTAGATAAGTTAATAGACTGCTCTCTAGAAGACAAGGCGCCATGCTTTTAAATAACATTAGCCATTGTAACCTCTACGCCTCTACGTCTGTTGGTCGTTACGTGTCGCTATATAGATTTTTTGGCGGCGATAGCGAAAGCTTTAAACTCTAATAGTATATTGGATTTCTTAAATACGTACTTATACTTAGTATTAAGAAGGTTAAAGACTGTGCGCTTAACTCCATTTCGCACGGGCCCGGACGCTAGCAACCTACCGCTAGACGCTTTATTGATTTCGCTAGTATAGTATTGGAGGATTTCTTTATATATTTTTTCGTTGATCGCGAGTCCTTGCTGCAGCTTTGGACCACTTATTTGTAATAAGTTCTTATTAGTCGCAGTAGTTAAGTACCAACTAAATTCTGGGTATGGCGCCGCCATTGTAGTTAGGAACCCTATATACTTATAAGCGGGTAAAAAACAATACGAAGACCACGTATTAGGAAATGGAGGTTCCTTTATAGACAAGGCGCGCCCGCTTCTCTACCCTAGTTTGGCTAAGACCTAACCTCAACCTTGACTATAAAAGGCCTTCTCCCTTGCTGCTTTTGCCCTTATACTCTATCTCCTCTTTTCTTTCCTACTACTGTGCTACCTTAGACTCTAGCTGTTAGCTATAAGGCATTTTCCATCCCCTTAGCGTCTATATAGGTGCTCTGCCCACCTTCCCTAATCTCCATATATTTTATACTAATAATAACCTAGCACTGTAACTCCTTAGCCCTTTTTATGGGATATATTTATACTCTCTCCCTGGTATTAACGCGTGCTTTAGTTTTACTATATTCCTCCTCTCTTCTCTTCTCTCTTCTCTTCTCCTACCTATATCCCCTACTAATTAGTGCACTAGAATAACATTTCCGTTTATCCTCTTTTTTACCTCTACATCTAGCAGTGTCTTAGGCGTAACTATAGTATATAACTTAATCCCTATTAGAACAGTTATAAATAGTTATAAGGCTATGCCAAGAACCGCCTAGCAATGGATTATATGGGTTATAGCTGCTATAAGCTGTGGGACGCGTTAGGCAGTATTGTATTACAGCGTTACAATAAAGGCGAAGCCGGACGCCAAAGTGGGTCCTTAGCGAAACTATAGGCTGATGCTAGTTATTTAGCTTAGTTAAAGCTACGCCGCTAGAAACTAGAAGCCTTTACCCTCTTTAGCGCCTTCTTAACCTAGACCTAAACCTTACTTTTCCCTAATAATTAGAGGATTATATTATAATTAGAGAAGCCGCCAGGCTTTAGTCTAATTTAGCCCCTTATTTAGCTAAGGAGGCATAGGTTATATAAAAATATCCCTTATATAGACCTAAGACTTATAAGGCAGAATCTAAAGGTAAATGGCCTATCTAGTAGTATAGCGTGGCTTCTAGTAAAGTTGGTGTTATAATCTTGCTCTTGGCTAATAAATACTAGAGGAAAATTTGCGTATTTAATCTCCTAACGGAGATGGACTTTATATAGTGGCTGCATTAGCTAAAAGGGCGTGGTAGGATGGATATGGGCGTAATCGCCTAATCTACTCGCGCTATCTGCCCCCTTATATTGTTTATAACATCTGGCTATAGGTAAGGGTAAAAGTAAGGCTTTTGCGCATATTTGGGAGGCTAAGTAGCGGCTATAAGCTCTATAAAGTGTAATTAAGGAAGTTCCTTAGATTCCGGGGAGAGATTTAAGGATGCCCTTATTACTTAGAGTATCTTTTAATACTTATAGTAGAATTACAATACGCCCTTTACCTACTTAATATTAGGAATTATAGTCTTGCAGAGGATCTAGCGTGGAGGATTTAGCTCTCTAGTATAATTAGGTTAGAAAATAGACATATTAGCGCTAGCCTTAACCCTAAGGAATAAGGGCAGAGAAGGCACTTTACTACTAACCTCCTTAATAAGGAGGCTTAGTGTAATGCCTCTATTAGAGGCAGAATATGCTAGCTTAGTTAGTTAGGTCTTAATTACAGTTTCCTAATAGGTGTTAATCTTATAATAGAGTTTAAGTCTATATAAACCTTTATATGTTATAAATAGTAATTGCCAACGGAGTATAGATTATATATTTTAATTCGCTATTAAGCTGGTAGGGTTATTTTAGTATAGATACTATAGATATAAGCTAGTAGCAAAGAGGGGACTGGCGTAGACTTAAAAGCCTAGCGTGACCCATCCTTTAGGGCTATTAGAAAAGCATAAGGCAATAACAACTCTAATAATAATAGCAGTAGTAACGGTGGTATCTTCTTAACCCCTTTGTTTTTATTTAGAAGTTTTACTTAACAATATTAATTTCTATACTGCACCCCCTAAAAAACCGAGGGCTTTTTAGTATTATGTAATTATAGCTTTTAAGGCAAATATAAACAATATACCTAAAAAGAGGAGGATGAAAAAGGGGAGAGTACCTTACTTCCCTCTGAGAGATAATCCTGTAAAATATTTAGGCTGGTTACACTTAGGCAAGTTATTCTATATTGCCTTTTTAAGTATTTTACCTAATAAGGCACCCGCAAATCCTAAGGCTTTTAATACGTATAAAGATATTTATAAGAATAAAAGTAACAGCCAAGACGCTGGAGGAAGCAATTAAGGTAATTTAGTAATTATCCCCTCCCTCTTTTCCTAATAACTATAAATATATCTAACGGCCAGCAGTGAATCTAATATTATTAAAGATAATATAGCTGACCTAGACTTAGAACCTAAAGGCAATAGAGCTGGTAATACTAGCAATAAAGCTAATAAAGTTGGCGATTAACTAGCACCTTATAAGTTGGGTATGTACTTCCCCCTTATACAATGGCCTTGCTTAACAATTATTAGGTAATAGAAATAACTATAGTAATAAGAATGATAAGGATAAGAAGCTACCTTCTTTAGAGGAGCTGGAAGATCTCTTTAGCGCATCTATATATAACTATCTTAAACCCATAGTAGAAGATGTTAATAAAATGGATAGCCTAGCCAAGGGAATTAATATTACTACTATCCCCTAGGCTAGACAGAAGTTAGAGACCTATATAGTAACTAACCAAGACTCCTTAATAGCCAATAATGCGGATAATATTGGTAAGTTATAGATATTAAAAATATTATTACTACAACCTAATAACCGTTATATATAGATAATCTGCTTATTAGGGAGGAGGGTAATTATAAGAAAGGGAATATGGGAGGCGAATTATCCTTTATGCTAAAGAAGCGGAAACTTAATTAGCTTAAGTGGAACAACGTTACCAATTATAATTCTAATAACCCTACTAAAGAGAGTAGTAGGGGTGGTAAGGGTGGTAAGGGTAGTAATAGTCTATGTCCCTAAAAGTAATAAAGGCTACCTACCTATTACGAAGACTTGTCTTCTAGCCCTCCTATCCCTCCTATCCTTAACCTTAACTCTTAATACCCGCAAGTTAACTAGTAAGTGGTATGTACTCTACAGCCTACTAGCCCTTCGCTTTAGGAGCCTACCCTTCTCTATAGTATTAAACTACCGCATAATAAGGCTAGTAATTATACTTATAACAAGGACGAGGATGGTAATAGTAGTAGTGTCACTAATAACTAGAGTGACGTTTTAAACCCAGAGCCTGCTATAAAGCGTTATACCCAGACTAAAAAAGACAAAATTAATAAAATAAGCTTGGATAATAAATAGGAGATTAATAATATTTTAGGGGAAAGAATAACTAAGTTAGGGCGTAAATATAAGGTGGCTTAGAAGCCTACCTGGGTTTATAAAAGCGGGCTTTTAAATTCTAAAGATGCCCTTAAGTTTTACTAAAGACACATTTAGTAAGCCAAAGCTAGATTATCGTAGGTGCACTTTTTTCTAAAGTTGCGAAAGTGAAGAATAGAGTTGCTGTGTAGAAGGGATGGGGCTAGTAGCTTAGGCGTATTCTTATATTTTGGTTAATGGTGGTTCTTTTACTAGTTAAGGTGACAATTAGCAATATACTAGAAAATAAACAAAACTGGGTTTACTGGGCCATTATATTAATGGGTAGTATCTGTATAGTTATAGTGTCTGCATTTTCTTCTACTTTAGTTATATTTATATACTATATTGCGGCAAGCCTACTATCTCTAAAAGAACTCCCTTATAGGCAATAACCTTAACACATAAATGTTCCTAATGTTATACTTAAAATAATAAGAGAGGATGCTATTAACGGTCCTCTTCTTAGCGCTTGGTACCTAATTTATATTAGCTGTAGATAGACTTACATAGAGTTTAAAGACGAAATTTATTGCTTTATATTTTCTTAAGTATCTCAATTCTTCCAAAGGTCTATTTGGGTGGGAAATTTTGCGCCATGACCCCGCGATATATCCATTATATTATTTACCTCTTTTTCTAATCCTGGATGGTAAAATCTAGTAGTTAAAAAAGTAGATCTATCTAATACCTAAAACGCGGCCATAGGAGGTTTATAATTATTCTTGGGAATCCTCTAGTTAAAAACAATCTAAATATATCTTGCCACTTTTGTAATTAAATGCTGTATAGGCTTTATATCTACTATAGTGTTAGCAAAACCAAGTGTTTACTTAGAGAATATATAAATTAACTCTGTATCCGCCCAATTGGTATTTAATTAATAAGAGTTAAGTAGGGCTGGGTAAGTAGTAATAAGAACTTAAATTGGGGGCGATATAGTATATAGTGTTGTGTGCGCGATAGTTAAAGCTATAGTTGTGTTTAAGAAGGCCTTGCAACTCTAGAGTAGGGTAGGCATATTTATAATAACTTCCTGCCTAATCTAGGATTCCTCTGGTCTATATAATATTATTACCTATATATTGTCCACTACAGCTATTTGTTTCCTCTTAAACGTCCTAATCTATATAGCCACAGCCTATAAAATAGTAGGTGCATATAAGGTATATAAAGCGGTTAACATAAAGGTTATAAATAAATAAAATATATATGTAAGTTTAACTGTTTCTTAAGTTAGAACTAGATTAAATAAATAATTGGCCAGCTAAGGCTCTAAAATATTTAACTTTATTACCTTGCATTAAGGTGGTTAATCCTATACCTTTAGCTATATATTTACTCCTAACTCTAAGGTCTTATATATTTAGCTTTCTACAAAGTTTTACCCTGTAGTTATATCCTATAAGGCACTAAACGTATTTAGCGCGGCATTTAATAAAGATAGAGGCCTTATAAAGTTTACTTTAGCCTTCTATATCCCGCGTTAGTGTGTTTTAAATAAAGACCGCTATATATAAAACACTATTAATTATCTAGCCCATTCCGCTTTCGGCTTAACGTGTTTATATTTAGTAGCTTTATAGGCCCATTGTATTACTAATATCTACCCTAAGAAAACTAGTAAGCCCTTCTAGTATTTGCTTTTGTATAAATGAAAGGCAACAGCTAGCGTTAAAGAGAATTTAGGCATAAGATAAGGAGGTTTATTTAACAAGCATTCGTTATAAAGGTATATAACTTAGTGCGATAAGTGGATAGGTATGTGGGTAGTTCTTAGCTAGAATAACTTGTTTTCCCAAGACGCCTTAAATAAAGTGCTTCTGAGACCTGGCTTGTTGTTATTAGTAAATAGACTGCTACGGCGCAAGATAGGCAACCCAATTTTATCCCATATAAGTCGCTTTAGTCACCAACTAATTTACCCTATAAATAAGAATAGGCCACAACAATGCGAGTCCCTAAAGGCTTTGTTTACCAAAAACCTATAAAAGGCAATTTATAGGCGGTAAAAAAAGGATTAGATATATCTAGGGACTCTAATTTTATAGACTTAGGGCCAATGCATAGTTAAAATGTGTGTTATAGCGGACGTTTTACCCGCTCTACTGCTCAGCAGATAGCCCTGTTATACACATAACAGTCTATGCTAGAAAGGGTTTTAAGCAGTAGGGTAAAACTAGTTGCACCCCGCCCTAAGAGAGGTAAGCCACTTTGGTAATTCTTATATATAAACTTCCCGTTAAGCACTAACGCCTAAAAGTAGTTATATACTTTATCAACTTAGAAACAAATTTATATTCCCTTAAACCTTTAATTCTACTTCACTTATTACTTGCAGCGCATTTTAGCAAAAGTCGCTCTATGTTTAAGTAAGCCTACAATCCACCTCTTCTTACGCTTATTACCTACTCCAGTCATAGCTACTACAAGTTGCATTCTTATAATTATTAAGGTAAATACCTACTAAGCCACCCTATCTTTAGTATAGTCTATAAAACACACAGTGTCTTTTAGCTTTAAGAACTTAAAGCTTACCTTCCTTAGCTTTACATAGATAGGCACTCTGGAGTTACAAACCCTTAAGTCTATTAACTACAGCACCTTATAGACAAGGTAAATACTATAGTCCATTCCATCTACCATATATTATGTCTAGCTACTAATATTATATATGTAGCCCACGCTTAACGCTTAACTTATTATATCTAAGGAGGTATATATAGCTTTTAACTCCCTTATATATCTACTTTAAACTAATCTATAACTACATTTAAACTGGAGCTAAAGCACTTAAAGGAGAGGAGGAATATATATACGTTAAACTATTTAAGGGAGTTAATTATAACAGAAAGATAGAAGGTAAAGATATATTAATTATAATCTACGATCCCAAAGCAGATATAAGCTCACCACCATACTGGGAGTATAATGACGACTCTAAAGATAGAGAAAAGGTTGTTCCTAAGGGATTTAATATTCGCGTAATAGGAGCCACTATTAAGTTTACATGCTTTTTAACTTGAATTTCTCAATTAGTTTAAGTCCCTTTTTATAGCCAACTATTAAAGTAATAGAGATATCTTGGTTCCTATCCTTAGGTACTAGCGCATTTATATAATCTGTCGTTATTCTTCCTACTAAACTATATTTCTATTCCTATTAATAGCTAGTTTATATAGCGTTGGAAATTAGGTCGCCTAATAGTGGGATTTAACTAATTAGTGCTTCTAAGCACTTGTATTTAATTTCTATAGTAAATATTTATTAGTAGTGTCCTATGCATAATAAAACCGTCTTACTTACGCCTTCATTCTGGCACTATATATAGTTACTTAGCCTCCGCCTTGTCCTGCAGCTCGTCCTACTCTTTACTAGAAATAGTATTCTCTATTTCTATTATCTGTAGTTCTAAAGCGTCCTACCCGTTTATCTACTCTTAATTTTAAGGGGTAGCTAGACTTTTACTTCCTTCTTAAGGTTGCTGGTCCTTAGTATTAATAATGGCTTATAAATCTAACTTATTAGTCTTTTTAAGAATATAAGGTGGGGGTATATACCATCCATAGAGCTAGGTACTTAGTAATAGGCGGTAAGCAATTACAGAGTAGGATGGCTAATTAAGGCATTATCTCTGTTATTTTTAAGTTTATAAAGTAGGCCAACATAATTATAGTTTTTTATATTGACCACTTTTACTTAACCTAGGGCGATAGTATATACTAGGACACTATAAGAGCTATATTTACAGAGCACGTTACAGAGAAAAAGCTAATATTTTTGGCGTTTTAAAAAAGTATACATTGTCTTTAGGATTTTTACGGCCTCTATAACACTCCTAAAATGGGCATTACTTAAGGATTAAAGAATCTTCAGATCCTCTTTAATATTAATAATTTTATCCTACAACTCTCTAATTTAAAGCGGTTTTTGGTGGGAATGTAGCTATCTTTTTCCGGACATTAATATAGATAAGAAAATCTAATAAGTATTTAAAAAGGGATAGGCCGAAGCAAAGGGACGTAGGAATAGTAGGATAGGAACTAGAAGATTCCACAGGGAAGCTTTTAAAAGGTTAATAAGAGGTAGAGCCGAATGCGAGATCTAAGGTAAAATCTAAGATAGAGACGGAGATAGAGTTAGAGGTAGAGACGGAGGTGGAGTTAGAGGTTAAGTTAGAGGTAGAGTTAGAAGTAAAGTTGGGGTAAAGTTAGAGGTAGAAACTATAGTGAGGTTAGAGGTAAAGTTAGTAGTAAAGTAGGAGTTAAAGTGGGAGTTAAAGTAGGAGTTTATGTGGAAGAAAAGTTGGATACTTGGTTAGTAACTAGGCTTTACTAAATACGCGCAGCTAGAGCGCTACGTTATTAGGGTTAAAGTTCCAATAACAAACGAACCATTATTCTGCCTCTAGTGCTTCTTTATATCCTCTAAAACCGTCCACCTAGCTCCTGCATATTAATTAGAACAATTATATCTTTTTTAACTGTGCCCTTAGTAATTAGAACTTATACCACCTTACCTAACTTACTAGCATATATTTACTTTGGTTAAAAGAGTAATTAGCTTATTTAGTGTCAACCTTCTTTTATAACATTATAGAATCTAAGCCGTAATCCGCGGTATAAACTACCTATTAAAGTCCTTCTGTATACTATCCTCTATTAATATAAGATGTATAGCTAGCTTCTGCGTATTAACTAAAACCAGGACTAAGATTCTAGTATGTAGTCCTATACCTTAAGCCTATTACTTAGCTTGTAGTATCTATATTAGTAAGATATTAGTATAATTTAGCGCTTTAATGCTTGCAATTATAATTGCGCATCTAAACTGCTAAACAATGTCTTAATAAGTAAGCCCCTCCCCATAGCTTTACTAAGTGGAGCTTTTCACTATTAGAATAATGCCACTATATATCTAGCCTCTGCTAGGATAGATAAGGGAAAGGTTATATAGCTAAAGGGGGATGCAGTGGATATTTACGGCATAGTAGTAATAGATTGAAAGGTATAAGATTAAGTGGATTTTCCTCTAGAGACTAGTACCATTGACCTCCTCCGGCTACTTCTCTAATCTTATACTTTAAATCAGCTCTACCCTTTAGGCAATATACAGACTATATTAAAGACCCTAAACACTTTTCTAGGCAGCCCTACTCTATTACTAGCTTAGCAGCCCCTTACTATCTAGCATGCTCTATAATTCCTAGAGCTGCTAAAGGTAGCTGCAATAATAGACAATTCTAAGGCTACTAAGCCTTAAGCTGTAAATAGTTCCTAACCTTAAGAACCGAGAGCCTAAGCTTTAAAGGTAGAGTATAAGATAGTTAATAAAATGTATGTCCCTGCTAAACCAAAAGTATAACCCTAGCTGATTTGCCGTATATAGCTAGGATAATGCAACCTTAAAGTATAAGATAGTTAAATCCTCCACAGTACCTTTTAAGGTAGACGCATATAACGAATATATATTTGTTGTTTGTATACATATTAGTAAGCACAAAAATAGCTACTAGATTTATATTATTAACGGTAAAATAATAGATAAGAAGACTAAACGCATAACGCACCTTATTGACGTTAAGTCTAAAGGCCTATAGGATATACTTAGGTCCGTTCTATAAGGTGTAGATAGAACTTTCCTTAAGGAAGACAAACCTATGGTATAAAACCCTATCCATTAAGTCCTAAATCGGCTGCTAACTTAGGACTAGATGGAGCGGAATATATTATACTATTTCCTTTCCGAGCTAAAAGCTTATAAGGGAGCCCTAAAGAACAGCACCCACCTTAACCTCTTAGTGAACTATATTAGGGATATATATACCTTAACAAAACAGCGCCTTAAATCGCTATAAGATAGCGGAGAAATTATATTTAATCTGCTCTAGACTCTTTTTAAGTCAAATAAATTAGTATATAGGAAATGCTATAGCACTAAGAAGCATAGATACACAAGATTTAACTTAGGTAAAGTAAAAGAGGACAATAAAGGAGATAAATATTTCCGCATTTAAGGTCGGTATCTGGATTTTAATAGCAAAAAATTTAGTAAGGCTGTAACTGTAGCTGCTATTTAGAAGTTCTAGGGATTAAAGCCAATATACAGCCTTGTATATTTTCCCCTTAAATATTACCCTAACGCAGAGGAGGAGAAGCAAGAATTTGCTAATAGTGGTTATAAATTCATTATGGGGACGCACCACCAACAGTATAAAGGTAAAGCCTTTTATATAGAGAAATAAAAGCCCTCTAGATTATCCGTTAATGGTTGGATTATAGTTGACCCGGTACTTTTCTAAGAGAATAATCTAAACTACGCCAAACCTAGCATTAATAAGCAGCGAAAATACCAAACCAACAATATTTAGACGATTTGTTTTAGCGAACCGGCTAAGAAAAAACTTAATAAAGTTAAGAGTAATGGCAAGGAGCCTACTGAGTTAAAATATAAGGACTTGCTTATTTACAGCCCAACTGTATTAGGGTTTAGTCTTAATAATAAGCTCTAGTATAAGTTCCTAAATTTATAAGCTAAGAAGACTACAAAGCTAATTTAATATCCCGTAGTAGAGTTTGCTATTAATAATATCAGCAATATTAAGTGGAATACCCTCTCCTTTTAGAACCTTGCCATCTTAAAGGACCGGAAGAAGCTTATTTAGGCTCTTGTAGCTTCTTACGCAAATAGGGCTTGGTTTAATAATTTTATGCTAGGTAAAGAACGTAATTTAATTATGCTACTATAGTACAAGCTCCGTTCTGCTTTATACTTAGAGAAAACTAATATAGAGCATTAGTGGTCCTCTTAGAGTTGGAAAAACCTTAACTATAGAAGGACTTTTAGAAGAGCTATAAAAGCCGCTTTATACGGTATGCCCTGCTTATTTAAACTGCTCCTATTTGCCTAACTCTTCTAGTTGTCTAGTAGGGACCTAGCCACCAACGTAAAGGAGGTTAAAATTTAGCTTTCTTGTGCTTTCTGGCTAGCCAGCTATTAAAATACTATACTTTTATTAAATAAAGCTGACGTATTTATAAAGTAATGATTATTAGATTATATGGGCAACAACCTAACTTTAATTTTTCTGCGGAAACTTGAATACTATAAAGGAATTATAATCCTCACTACTAATTATATAAAAGACTTTAATAATACAATGCGAAGCAGAATATGTATAGTTATAAAATACTCTCTCTTAGGCGCTAATACAAGATGGGGCCTCTAGGGCAGTTTCCTGGTAAAGGCAGTTACTAGTAGGACAAGATTTAGTTATAAAGAGCTTAAGGAATTAGCATAACGGGAGCTTAACGGCTAATAGGTAGGAATACTAACGTCCTAGCAGAGAATTTTTATGCTAAATTATTTATATTTTGCAGATTAAAAATGCTATAGGAGTAGCCCTGGCCTTAGCGCATAAGGGAAAAAAATTATTGTCTTATTATTATTTAGAAATAGTTCTGTAACTAGGTAATAAGTTTAACTATAACTATAAGGGTCTAGGCCAAGTTGGCAATTTAAACACTTACTACTAAGTATTTCCCACTTTTTAAGACTTTTAGGCGGCTGTGATTTTGGATATAGATATAGTTGGGTAGTTATATATTAAATCCCTAGTTATAGGCCCGGGTTTTAATAAATATAACTAGATAACTTAAAGTACCTACTGCCCTCCTAAAACCTCAATTGCAAGTATCTAGTATATAAATAGCTCCCATTTCCATATAGGACATAAGCCTATATACTTCCTTGCTCCTATAATAATAAGACCTATACAGTAGGCTATAACGTGGGCGAATTTAGGAATAGGAGAATGGGAGCTATAGGGTATTGGTTCCTGTAGGGGAGTAAAAGATATAGGTATTAGTTCCTATAAGGGACTGAAAGCTGTAAAGGAGTAAAGGATGCCAGTATTAATTCCTATAGAGAACTAAAAGCTATAAGAGATTAGTTTCTGTAAGGGAGTAGAAGTTATTGCCACTAATTTCTATAGAGGAGTAAAAGCCGTATAGGAATAGAATCTATAGGGTACAGTTCTTATAGGGTAGTAGAAAATATAGTTACTGTATATAGGAATAGAATTTATAGGGGATTTGTTTCTGTAAGGGAGTAGAAAAGGTGGCTAATAGTTTTTATAAAGGAGTAAAAGCTATATAGAAATGCAAGCCGTAGGGAATTAATTCCTATAGGGCAGTAGAGCATATAGGTGTTGGCGCCTAGAGGGGATTTATTAGAGTAGGGGATTTATTAGCGTAGGGAATTTATTAGTATAGGGGATTTATTAAAGTAGGGGACTAAATCCTATAGGGGATTTATTAAGGTAGGGGACTGGTTCCTATAGGGCGGTAAAATATATAGGAATTAGCTCCTATAGGGGACTTATTTAAGTAGGGAATTAGTTAAAGGAAGGAATTAATTCTCCTATAGCCTCTATTTAGGCGGCATAAGGCGGCTTCTAATAGGCTAGGGAGTAGATTATATATTTTATGGAAATATAAAGCCTATATAGAATAGTGGGGTATAGGGACCTGATAATCTGGCGGAAGATTGGGTTATCCGCTTTCCTAAGTGTATTTAGCCCACCCTATACTATTTTATATGCGTTTTAACTAAGGCTGCTGCCTAGCCTTAGCTGCCCAAATCTCTGCAAACCTTTAACTTATATAGTAAAAGAGCATAGGATAATAAAATGTTATTTTATCTACTCTGCTAATACCTCTAGATCCTTCTATGCTTGCTAAAGAATCTCTTTTATTTAGGAATAAAGCGCCCTATTTTCCTTTTCCTACTTCCCATCTATTAGGAAAACCACCTTCCGTAGCCTATTAACCCATAGCTTTAGCAGTTAGTAATAGGGTGTAAATGCCTCAGCTATATAGTTAAGAAAATGGCCTTTTCTACCTACTAGCCCCGATTTTAACTTAGCCAGCTTTATAGTATTCTTATAGTTCTAATACTTAAACTTAGTTGGACTAATATCTTTACCTAACCTATTATAATGTATACATATCTAGAAAAGCACCTAGAAGAACAATTCTAGATTATGCCTAAAGGAGTATTTCTCGCCTAGAAGCACTCCTATAGCTATAAACACTCTTATACTAGTCTTACCTCGTGCTCCTAAAGGTTCTTCTTACTTCTCTTTAATTGCGAGATTGAAGTTAATTAAGAATGCCGGCTAAAAAGGATTGTTATCTTCCTTGTTTATTATAAGGTTGCCTATTAAAATGTTATATTAGATAATGCCGGCCTACATATATAAAGACTTATATCCTTTAATACCACCCTTTAGTACAGCAAGTATTGCTACCTAAGAGCTTGCCTTATAAAGAGGCTTTCTATAGTCACTAGTAATAACGCGTTAGTATACGCGATTCTATATAATAGGGCACTTAGTTAAAGAGGTTAAATATAGGCGCTTACCAGGCGGTAATAGGGCGCTATAGCTAGAACACCTTTTTCTACTATAACTTTAACCTTTTCTTATACTTCCTTGCACTCCAGCCAGTCTTAGAGGTATTATTAAGCCTTCTAGCTTATAGTTTATTGCTTTTATAATATCTAGCCCCTTATAGATATTAAAGATATCATTATCTTATCCACTTATATAAATAGTCTTATAGTAATAGTACCTGGCCACATTAACTACTCCCTTCTCCAATATCTTATGCAGCAGTTTACCTTCTTCCTTGCGCTCTGGGTACTGTTATAAGTCTTTAATAATAAGGGGTATCTTAGGTGTCCCCTTATAGTGTGCTTTCTAGTAAGTAGTTACTTAACCAGCAATACAGCGTGCCCGCTTTATAAGTTCGTTAAGGATAAGATGCTTGGTCTAGTTATTGCGTACAATTTTAATATACTGTTCGCCGTTGTCTAATATTAGAATAGTAGGGTTGAATCTAAGCTGCTCCTTATTTATTTAGAGAAATCCCAATATTGCTAAGGTAAATTATAGTCCGTCTTTGTTAATATTAAATAGTAATAATATAATACCTCCTACCCAGTTATACTCCTATAACCGCATAATAGATCTATAGAAGGTAAAGCCTAGAATAAAGCGACGACTATCCTAAGCGGCGAATACTTCCCTTATATATTTCCCCAAATTAAACTACGCTTTTAAGGCTATATTAGTATTTGAATTACTCTTTAGCTCTCCTAGTATAAGTATATGCAACCAATGGCATTAGGAGCTTTCGCCGGCTATTAGATTATCCATAAAGCTGATATCTAGCTTTTAGTTAGCCGTAGATCCTTATAAGGGCTGCTAAGTATGCTCTACTAGTCTTTATTATGTCTTTAGAATAAACCTATACTTCTTTATAAAGTCTAAAAATAATATAATTAGCTTATTAAACTACTTTAGGACTCTATATTCTTTTACGCCTTTAGGCCAGTTACGCTAGCCGCCCTTAGCATATAGTAGATTGTCCCCTTCCTTATATTTCTTAAAAATGGCGGCGCTTACCTCTTTAAGACCTTCCACTCCCTTAAAGAATGCTTTATATAAGCTAGGAATCCCTATATAAAGAGGGCCTAGCTTCTCCTTTAGAATATTATCCATGTATTTCCTATATTTAGATAAGTTGGCAAAGCTGCTTATATTATGTTGATATAGGGTTTTAATATAGAATAGTAGTGGTTAGGGAGGAGGCATGGACTCTATTATAGTGGCGTACGCCTTTTCCTAGATAGCCTCGTTAGGCTTAATCCAAAGGATTGCATTTAGAAGAGGTAGGAACCTGTCACGGGACTCACTCGTTCTCACGTCCCTGCGCGTTTTGACGTTCTTGACCCGTGCTCACGTTCGTCCCGAGACACCTACGCACGTACCCCTACAACCCCTATTTATACTTCGTACCTGGCACACGGAAGACTCTTCTTCTTTATCCAGATGTCTTTGTATCAACACGCATAGTTACGTGTACGTAGCCTTCTCAATTACTACCTCGTTTAGTGCATTGTATTCCAGCTCGTGCCTACTCCGTGACAGAACCGTTTAATATTAAAGTTATTAAAATTAACTGCTAAATTGAGTCTCGATAGATTACTAAAGAGGTTTTTATTACTGCTATGGGATGGCAATAAATAAGAAGTGGGAAGGCTTTATAGAGCTAGTATTAGATTAAGTAAAATATCCTTTAGTTCTACAAACGTTAGATAGAAACTTATAATAGGTACTTTAATAATTACCTTTATTACCTATCTAGTGCAATAAGTCTAAAGAGCTAAAGATATCTAGATCCTAATAAGTCAACTTAAATAAATTGCGAAAGTTATTTAGTCCTTCTCTAATAGGTTTTGTTTTAATTATCTCTAATTTAGAGAGACTTGCTATTGCGAGCAAACGCGCCAAGAGCTACGTTAGGAGGGCCGACTTAGTAGGCGAGTAGGTAGGTAAGGGGGGGATATTAAAGGGGCTAGCATATAATGGAGGGTATAATAGTAGAGAAGCGAATAAGTGCGGGGGGGCTAAGGACACGTTAAGCGTGTCTTGTAATGAGGAAATAATAAGGAAAAAAGTGTAAGGAATAAAGTAAGGTATGAGCGGAATGCAAGGAGGACTAAAGATTGGGTGTAGAAAAGTCAAGCCAATTTAATATGGCTTAGACTGGGGCTTTGCGGGGCTTAGTTAAATGCTAAGCTATAATAACCTAAAGTGCAGGAATATTGTTTGCAGTCCTAGTCATATAGGTTAAAAATATAGTACGCATGTGGGGTTCTGGTATTATTGGAAAGTTATAGGCAGCATTTATTAGTCTATAACTAATTGTGGTTATTGGCTTTAGTTTGTTCCGCGACGCGTAAGGCCTAAATAGAGTGAGGCTCTAATGCAGTAATGCTAAAAGGGCGCTAGGTAAGGTATAGCTAGCGACAGTGGGTTGATTATTAGGTTAGTTATATAAGCGCCCACGATTGATTATGTGGCTGGTCCTAATATGCCAAATATAGATATAGCCAACCCTATTTTATAGCACTTAATTGACCTATTTCCTATAACTAGGATCTAGTTCTTAGAACTGGATCCTTTTTTAAAATCGCGCCCTTTTTATAGCAGTTAATTAGTCTACTTTGTAAACCTAAATTAGGATCTTGGTTTTAGAATTAGATTCTGTTTTTAGAATTATAACTTAAGCTAGAACTGAAAATAGCTCCTCTCTTCTAAGACTATTGAACTACTTAGCTTAACGCTATACCTTTTTGGTCACGTTTGGTATGTTTGGCTTAGAATTAGGATATAGTCCTTAGAATTGGATCCAGTTCTTAGAATAAGATCCAGTTTTTAGAGTTGCAACTTAGGCTAATATTAAGAGAGATATCCCGTATTTATTCTTAGCATTCCTAAGGTTAAAGAGGATGGGCCAATAAAGGTTAATTCTAAGATATCCAGATTAGAAAGTGAGTCTTCTTTATAGAGAACTAAGTGAGTTATAGGGTGGCTAACTTATTGCTGCCAAGCATACAAAGGTGGAGGACTTGTTAAGCTTACTGTAAGTAGTTCTTAACTTCAATCCAACGTACATATAAATAATAATGAGATACTCTCGATATAGAAGCAACTAATAGAAAAACAATACCAAGCCAAGGAAATCCTAATTGACGCCTTGATTCTTAACGCCAGAAAATAAGAACGTAATTGCGAAAATCCTTTTTTATAAGAAATTTCTTATTTCTTTAGCTTCCTAGAGGCTCTATCTACAGTGCAATCCGCCTTTCTCTTATGTGTTCCTCCTCTTAATAAATCTTCTAATTAGTGGTCTGATGCCTCTCCTAGTGGGTCTCTTTGCTTACTACTCCAAACTATCTCTATTATAATATCTTTAAGTGGTTTATATATCCTAGTATAATAATAGAGGTGACGTGGATTTTTAGTATAGTATAATACAAGTCTCTTATATGGTATACCCGTGGGTAAAACCTAGGTAGGATACTAGCATACTACTATAATAGGACTAGATGTAGATGTAGATATAATATATTTATATCTAGGGTTTCGGAGACGCTTTAAGTCCGCTATTATATAGTAAGTTGGCAACCATAACAAAAGATACTTTAGTTGTCTATCTAAAATTATAGTATTGGAAATTGTTAACACTTTAGTTAGGGGAGATATATCTCTAAGGAAGTTTATAGGATTAGCTAAACCATTCTCTACTTAATTATTAGTATTGCTAAACAATATATAGGTGTTTTATAATTATACCTGGAGGTACTAGCGATATATATTTAGGACCTACGACTATATCTATTGGCTAGGATAAACCTTTAATATAGTTCTCTTTTAGTTAAGGCGAGTTTGTCTTAGTCTTGCTATCGCCCTCTATTGGCTTATATAAGCTTGTCTTTACTTTACCGTGGCCTTTTAGTCCCTTAAGGTAATTAGGGTATATTTCTATATCCTCTTATATATCGCCCTTTATATTATTGTCGTTTTTATAAGAATTAATCTTGTTATGTGTTTAAGCAGGCATATAAGGTATCTATTTCTGTATAGGGTTAAAAAGCTACGATTATTTCTTCTCCCTGCTAGCAGATACTGTGTCTTTATTATTAATATAATTTTAGGATAATTTAAGGTTCCTAGCAAGTTAATGAATAGGTATATTATCTTTAGGGCAATAGTATATTGTAATATTTCTATAAGCACTAATTAAGGACCTATAGGTTATATTAGCAACGTATTAAGCTTAGTTAAGGTAATATATATAATGTCTGGTATTTTTGTAAAGATGGTAAGAGATATATAATTAAGAGGTTAGATTTAAAGGTGAGTTAATTTAATGGCATATAAGAACTAGGAGTATAATGTTTATATTTTATTTCTCTCCTAGGGCGGAGTTAGGGTAGAAGGTAGAAGGAAAAGGCAAAGTATACTAGCTGTCCTTTTCCACTTTATATAGTGTCTGTAATATAATATTTAGTAGCTATAATTACTCTTAGCTTATATATTGTCTGCGCCTAAGACTATAGGCGCCTAGAGTAATCCATAAGTGAGGCATTATTAGGAAGTAGCTATTGGCTAAGCTGTTACTAAATATAAGTGGCTGATAATCCCTAATGGACGCCGCGTGCCTTAGCAGGGTTTAGAGGAATTTATATAAAGTTATAAACTAGAACTAGAAGGCAATAATGACCCCCTAATAATGCCTCCCTTAACAAGAATAGCATTATATAATCTACTTCTAATACCTGTCCTTTACAGGGCAAGACACTGCTTAAGTAGTAGATATATCTTAGCTAGTTAATCTTGTATATTAACTCCCTATCTATGGCAAAGGAGCTATTAGTGCGCTACTAGGAGGTTTAATTAGTATTTTAGCTAAGCCCTTTATAAGTGCTCCGCCTTATATAGGCGGTATAATAATTTCTGCTAATCTGCCTTGCGCTAAGGGGGGACTTATATTTAAGGCGCTGAGCAGCTAGTACTTAGAGGTCTATAGGCTTATTTTATATCCTAATAACACCAACCACAATTTCTCCTTAAGTGGTATTCTACAACCCTAAGTACCTATAAAAGTAGCGTCCCTAAATTGTTAGCTAGTAAGCGGGCATTTATAGATAGAGAAACCGACTTTAGAGATGGCGACGGCAACGTAGAGATGTTAACTGGTTGGGAAAGTAACTTTAGCAATAAGGATTAAGAATAGGATATAGAGATATTATATAGTAGAGAAAATTGTTTTAGTACTAAAGATTAAGAAATAGGGGCAGATAGTAATAAAGAGATATTAAGTGGTAAGGCTATATAGGCGACGATTAAATATAGTATCCTTAACTTTATAGTCTTAAATCTATAAGTACAGGATATAAATGCAAAGAAGAGTTCTAATAAAAGCCGGTAAAAGGGTTAAAACTTTAGCCTCTCTTTGTTTAGCCTATTGCGAAATAAAATAATATTTTACTATCCCTACTAGAGTCTCTGCCCGCTTAACTTATAGCGAGTTATAAAGCATTCGCGATAATCTATGTCTTTAAAATCTTGGTTCCTTAGGAATCTTTATCCCGTACTTATTTATTTACCTTTAAACTAAGCTGCTGCCCTTTCCTATTAGTTTTCGTCTATTATAGGTTCTTAGGTATATCTTATCTTACTTTAAGAATCTTAAGCATCTCCTATCTCTGCCTAAGAATTTTAAGCCTTATCGGGAAAATATTCGCAGGCTGAGATTTAAGTAGAGTTTATTAAGCGAGTTTCGCGTAATTAACATGCCATTAACTAACTTGACACATTCAAAAGTCAAATAACACACAGTTAACCAACTTAACAACTTTTAAAGTCAACTGCATATTCCTTAACATGCAATTAACATAATGTAATATGTTATTTTAAAGTTGTATGCCAATTACATAAATTAATTTTTATTATTTTCTTAGCCTGTAGTATGCTAGCTTATAACACATTTAACTATTATAAAATAATTTTATATAATCTTATACAATCTTATACAGTCTTATATAGTCTTATACAATCTTATATAGTCTTATACAATCTTATATAGTCTTATACAATCTTATATAGTCTTATACAATCTTATATAGTCTTATACAGTCTTATACAGTCTTATTACTATATTATATATTATAGGTTCTATGCTAGCTTAGCTGCTTTTACTATGTCCTAACTTCTATATAATAACATAATACAAGTTCCTTCTTTAAGAAAGTTGTCTAAGTATAAAGTATTATATTGGTCCCAATTAATATAATTATTAACATAGTACAAATCTGGATAAGAAGTAGCGGCTGGAATAATATGCGCGCTTTATAGAATAGATAGCATTAAATAAAAGCGACTACCTCCAAGTACTTGCCTAGTATTTACGCTCAAGCGCGGCCACCTTTTTACCTCAACTATGCCATATGTTGGATGCGGCAGTCCATAATTCAATAGCTAAAGCAGCTCTACCATAGCTCCAGTATACTGCATATATATACCATACTTATCTAACCTTTTAATATCTAGAATAGTAACAATTAGCTAAAGCTGGCCTATAAGTCTTCCACCTAATAGCGTGCGGCCCTTTCTAATACGGTCGCCATTATCCATATACTCTTAGACCTATATATAATCACGCCTCCACGAGTTAAAACATTGCTAATTTAGTATACAACATACTACCTTACTAATTTAGCCCTTAAGGTCGGTTATATTTTTTCCGTCTCATTTCTAACAGTGGATAGATAGATGTATTTTAATAAGCAGGCGCTTAACCCATAAAGGGTCCTTCTCTTTCTAGTCCATATCAGAGTTCTAGGCATATTTGCCTTATAGTTTTCGCCTACACTCTTAGACAAATACCGCAATACCATCTAGAAACCCTAGGATTTCGCAGCAGTTTACTATATAAGATATATAAAGCCATATCTTTAACCTAAGACGCCTCTAGATAAGATCTGTTGCCCTATTTATATCTTCCAAAGGCCACTAAAGCTTTGCAACTGCCAAATGCTATATTAGTTAAGTAACCTATACCTCTAGACACTGGGAAGACTGTAGTACAGAATCACTATTTATAAAAGCTATTTCGTCTTCCATTGCTAGTACTGCTACCTATCTTAAATTATAAGAGCAGATTTAAGATAGCGAATCCCGTTTATTTATTAAGTTATAAAACGCCTTAACAATATAATGGTGTTTAGCTTCGCCATTTGCACCAGTATAGTACCCATCTGCGCATCTATACAGGTGGATATTTTCCTTAAAATATACAAGGGCATGGAATTTTGGTATATTAAAATAGCCTATATTAGAATCCTTTGCCTTTAGACGGAAACTTTAAAACACACCTTTAAGCATATCAATTTAATATAGGGCGTGGTGCATATACTATAGTGTTTCCTTATTGTGGGTATAATACTAAGCCATAATAATAAAGTTGTATACGGCTCTTGTAAAATACACAGTATATAGTTCCCTAGATAACAGCAGTAGGGCTAGCACAGTAACAAGTTAATAAACTATAGCTTTTTATTTATTACCTGTCCATTAAGTAACTTTACTAAATAATAGATTATTAAACCGTTTTAGCCCTATAAAAGCCAGAACTTATTTAAAACGCTAATTAAGCTAAGCCTCCGCAGATATATTTATTATAGTTATCTTTATCCCTCTTCTCTTTCTTTTTAGCTAGATAACATCGCCTACTAGTTTCTATACCTATTTAATAAGTTACATAACAATACCTTTTAGAAGCTAATATAGAATATCTACTATTATGCCCTTATGGATATTAAATAGGCAATAGTGCTATGTAAAATATTCTACTAGGTGTACCTAGTTGTCTAAGGATGGAAGGATATTCTTTAGTTACTAGCGTTTAATCTGTCTTCTTGTCTCCTTATAGGTGCATAGCAGATATTATTTCTTAGTTAAGTCCTTACACTTTAAAGGGGGGACCTAGTATATAGTGCAGTGCTATCGGCTTTTAACACCTATAAGCAGCACTTGTTCTTTATAGTCTGCCATTATTCCACATATAATTAGATAACATCGTCGCATAAAATTATCCGCATATTAAAGGTCTATGCCGCTTTCTGCAAGATGCTTAATTGCTATTATATTTTAGTTAATGGAATATAGCGTTAGAATACTAAAGTAAGACTTACATTTAAGTATAGTTCTTATTGCCTTATAATATGCTTTACTTTTTATATTATTATCCTTTTCTTTAATAATTAGTATAAAGCCGACAAGAATATTTATAGGGGATGTCTATTGGCGTCAGACTTATTGGTTAAGATTACCAATAGTAAGATATACTAGCTAGGCCGATTTATTGCCATAGTGCATTATTAGCTAGGTCTTATTAACTACTATAAGTATAGGAACTACTACAGTACCGCTAGGAAGCTTGCCTTATATCTCCTACTACCAGTCACCGCTATATAGCTTATTATAGACTTAGTGGTTGTTGTCATTATAGAGTCTCTTTAGTGCATATACCAGTGCATCTTTAAAGGGTCAATGGCCAATTAAAAAGGCAATTATATTTATAACATCCTGGTAAAGAATATGGTATTTCCTCTACTTAGAGCCTTTAACATTCAATTCCACCTTACACTCTAATTAGAGCCATTGTTCGTCTTATATACCAAATAGAATAGTAGTAATTAGTTCCTTCTATTAATTTATAGATTAGAAGCTAAGTAGGCTATAAAGTAGGCTAAGGCGGGTGTCTTTAAGCAGTGTGTTAACGTCTCTCTTTATACAGCAAATGCGGTGCAGCTATATTAAAAAGGCGTAATTAAACTCCAAATAAAAAGGATTATATAATATACTTTGGCTATTATTATATTATAATATAGTAATATCTAAAATTGTCTGGTTAACTTACTACACATTATTATCAGTCTCACATAAAATTAGTTCGCCCGCCTTTATATTCTTAGTTGCTTTAAATATCTCTACTTTAAGTAATGATAATAACAATAGGACGCTTTTTTAATATAGTATACTGCATAGAGGCACCAGATAGGGATTCTGCTTATATTATACCGCCACCAGAGCGTACTTATTAGTATCCGTATTCATACCATCTAGTTATAATTGCGTATTATCTAACCAGTAAGAGTGGTGGAATTAATTACAAATTATAAGCAGTCGGGCCGCAATAAATATGCGAGTGTTATATCTCTCTTTGCGTGCTTTTTTATAGACATATTAGTGGCTAGGTAGCCGCCTTTTATAGCACTATAGGTGTTAGTAAAGGCCACTGTAACTCTTAGGGGTATAAGAACACCATAGACAGCTCCGCTCCATTGTCGCTAATTATATATTAAATAATATGGTATTGTTTCTAGATATAAAGAGTGCGTATTATAGTACTAACGGTTAATTACCGGTATTTAATCTAAGTGGCTTGACTTTATGGCTGCCAAGAGTATACCTTTTATTTTCTTGCTGGAACTAGTTACGCTAAAGCATAAGTATAACTAGCTTAACACCAAGTTTAAGGACTTAAAAGAGTCTAAGGCAGCCAAAATGGACGCTAAAGCGCAAGTATAACTAGCTTAACACCAAGTTCAAGGGCTTAAAAGAGTCCAAGGTAGCCGAACTAGACGCTAAAGCGCAAGTATAACTAGCTTAATACCGAGTTCAAGGACTTAAAAGAGTCCAAGGCAACTAAACTGGACGCTAAAGCGCAAGTATAACTAGCTTAATACCGAGTTCAAGGACTTAAAAGAGTCCAAGGTAGCCAAACTAGACGCTGAAGCGCAAGTATAACCAGCTTAACACTAAGTTCAAGGACTTAAAAGAGTCCAAGGCAGCCGAACTAGATACTAAAGCGTAAGTATAACTAGCTTAACACCAAGTTCAAGGACTTAAAAGAATCCAAGGTAGCTAAAATGGAAACTAGAGGTGTTAAAAGGAATTCTAGAAATAAACTTTTAAAAGCCGTTAAAGATAAGCAGTTAGCCTACGAAATACGGGCTTTCTATTTAGTTACTTTACAGGCTTTAAATCATCTACATTATTACCAATACCTATTATCCGGCCTAGCCCTCTAGCGTTACCCTAATAATAAATATAAGACTTCCAGGCAGCAGCTTAAGTTAGACATTAGTTAGAACTCTATATACCTAAGACCAGATGTTATAGTTCCAAGTACTAACTCATTTAGCTATCTTAAATTAATTAGCACTACCCTTAATCTTTTATTTTTTCTTGCTATGGCTTATATAGAAATAACGGAATCCGCAGGTCCAGATAGCTAACATTGTTGGGCTCTATAATATTAGTGGTAGATAATATCTTCGCCGTAGCTATGGTCCTATAGCCATTACCTAAGAATACTATATATTATTGTTTAGATAGATAAAGGGTTTTTGGATACTATTAAGTCTTTAGTTTATAGTGTCCAGTTTGGCTACTTTAGACTCTTTAAGTCCTTGAACTTAGTGTTAAGCTTAGTATTAAGCTGGTTATACTTGCGCTTTAGCATCCAGTTTAGCTGCCTTAGACTCTTTTAAGTCCTTAAACTTAGTATCAAGCTAGTTATACTTGCGCTTTAGCGTCCTATTAAACAGACATATTAGTACAAGCCTATACACTACTAGGGTGCGGAGAGCTAAAATATAGTTGGAGCCTTTTAAATAATTTGGTAGAAAAGAACGGGTTATTTAAGTCAGTCTATAGACCAGCTAGCTTAACCTTAATATCTCACTCTAGCTTGTAAAGATTAGGGCCATCTCTATCTAGTATACTACTATTAATCTGCGTATTGGCATCTCCCTTATTCGCAGCGGCTAAAGAAGCTTTAGGTGTCTAGTCTCTAGAAGGCATTATAATACGGCTTTTAAGAGAGCCCGCTCCGCGCTAGGGCACTAGACGCTATATTATAGGTAGAGCTTATAGTAGTTATATAAGGCAGGATATATTTCTAGGCAGTATGCGTTTAGAGAAATTAAGGCTAAGGCAAGCTAAACATAGCTATGTTTTTAAAGACAAAGAGGCTATAGTATTAGTTTAGGCAGCTATAGAAGTTTAAAAGATTAAGCAAACAATAGTAGGAAATAGAAGAAAAAGGCGCATAAATAAGAGTATAGTGTTATAGGGTTAGAGTAACAATAGCTATGTTATGGATGGCTTAATATACAATTCGGACTACGGGACCTATATGTAAATAAGTCTAGCGAATATCTTTAATATAAAGCGTAGTAGCCATAAGCAGGATCTAGGATACTAGTTTTAGGTTGCCTATATAGTAGACGTAACAGCTTACCCAAAAAAATTGCTTTGTTAGTAACATAGCTTAAAAATAGGTTATACTTTAGGTAAAAGGGCATCCCAAAGGATAAAATACCATATTATATTTTACTTTGTTTTATACAATCTTAGACTTTTTATAATATCTTAGATTATCCCCCTACCTCTCTCTACTATGTACTTTACCTTATCTTGCACTTATGGGATAAAATACCATATTATATTTCACTCTTTTTATACAATCTTAGACCTTTTATAATATCTTAGATCATCCCCCCACCTCTCTCTATTATGCATTTCACCTTACCTTATACTCGTGGAATAAAATACCATATTATATTTCACTTTTTCGTACAATCTTGGACATTTTTTAATGTCTTAGATTATCCTAAACTTGTTCCCCCACCTCTCTAGAGCTGCTTTACTAACCAGTTACAATATAAAGAATAGAATTATTAGCTCTCTTATTGTTATATATCTAGTCTAGTTGCTTAAGTATACCTATTAGGATATTATTATCCTATCTGTAACTCTTTAGCTTCCTATATAATATATGCGATAATAACATTCTAAGGCTTCTACTGCGGGTTACACTTGTTTTTATACGCCTTGCTATTTATATCTTATAATTTTATTTACTTGGTTAGCAGCGCGAATCTCGTATCTCGTCTCGCCATACACCTTTCGTTCCGTTTCTTACTCTAAGTTTTATATTTTGTTCTACTGCCCACATTAAAGCTTATATCTTATTCTACTTCTTACATTAAGACTTACATTCTGTTCTATTCCTTACATCGCTCTTATATTACTCTTATCAGCATATACTATTATCTTAAGTTAACACCATTAGTATACCTTCTCATTATAACTGTTAGGATTGTCTTGTTGGATTATTGCTAATTGTCTAATATATTATCCGCTCTACTGTTTTCATAAGTTACTCCGTACCATTTTATATAAAGCTTTTACCCTTTATAACTTTACTAATAGGGCTTTATTTTATAGCCCTTTACTAAAGCTATAAAACTAGCCTCTATTTATATAATTTAGAGCTATATTAGTAGGACAATAAGGGGTAATATAAGGTACTGGTTTTTGGGGTAGGGTAGCTTAAATTAGTTAGCGTAGAGCCTTAATTTTAGTTTCGACGGCTCTAGTAAGACACCCCCTATAGCTCTACTAATATAACATTATATTTTAAAAATAAAGTCTTATTTTATAGGTCTAGAATAAAGCTATAAATTAGCTACTATTTATATAAGTTAGAGCCCTGTTGGAAAAGTTATAGAGGGTGTATCGTTTTAATGGGGTAGGCAATGCGCGACGTTTGGCTCTAAGCGAGTTCACAATATTTCGGGCTTACAGCTCGGCGTGGTCCGCAAAAAACTCGGCGTGGTCCAAAAGTTCAACGTGGTCCGAACTTTAAATTTAACTTTGGACTACGCTCAGCTTTGGACCACGCTGAGTTTGTGCATAAGCAGCGCATATGCAGTTTTATTTTATTTTAGAATTTAAAGTATTTAATAAATAAAAAAGAATATAAGTGGTATATGCGGGGTATGTGTAAGGTATATACTTAGCATATGCTTAGCATATGCGGTTTCTAGCTATAATAAATATATAGCATTTACATATATATTGCGTATACTTTGTGTATACTCTGCATATGCTAAGCATATGTTTACTTTTATACTATTAATTCTATCTTTTCCTTAAGGAGACCTTACTCCCTTATAAATTACTTATACTAATTACTCTTTAAAGTATCGCCTTTATATTTTATATAAGGTGGGCTATACTATAATATCTCTCTAAGTACATATACAACTAATATATTATATATTTGCTAAAAAGCGGTTTAACTACTATAATATATTCTTATTGGTATATATGCTAAGCATATACTAAGCATATACACTACTAAGATATTATATATTTACTAAAAAGTGGTTTAATCACAGTAATATATTCTTATAAGTGTATATATATGCTTGGAATATGCATATGCTTAGTATATGCAATATATACTTACTCATTAAAAAAGGTAGAGTATACTATTATCTATATAAGCTAAGCTTATACTTAACTTATGCTCAGCATATGCTTAACGTATGCATTTATTAATAAGCTATTTAATATAGGTATCTTATAGTTATATGTGCGCATATACTGGCATATGCACCATATATCCAATGCACACGGCCACTAAAGGCAAATTGCGGCTACTGATGCGCGTTCTGTATGGGTAAAAGTTGAGTACCGCCGACCTTTTTCCGGCGCTCCATCGGTGACCACGCTCAGCTTTCACCGACCCCCATCGGCGACCACGTTCAACTTTTTCCGGACCACGCTCAGCTGTAACCCCCAATATTTCGCAAAGGACTGTATATACGTTTAACTTATTTGCGCCTATATTATAAAAATCAAAGTACGCGCCATCTAAGTTTTATAACTGCAATATTACAATTAAATCTTAATTTTAGTTATAGTATAAGTAGTAGAGTCTAAATTTAGATCGCGATCGTGATTACGCCTAAGTTAATTAATTGGATTATATAGTATTTTATAAGGCGTTACGCAAACTAATTTAGGTACTACTACCTCTGCTTTACGCTTACGCCTATGCCTATGCCTATATATACGCCTAGTAGGACCCAAATTAACACCTTTACTTTATATTTAAGAGCCTATAATTATAAAGTGTCGCAATAGTTGGCCAATTAACTCTATAATTAGCTCTATAATTGCTAATTATATTAATAGACCTACTTATAGAGAGCCCTTAGTATTTAAGCGAAATACTATATGCTTGCACTTTAATTTTTATAATATAGATGTAAACAAGTTAAATATATATAATATTCTAACTTAATAAGGAAGCGTCTAAACCAAAAAAGGTAAGGGATATGTGCATATTAATTAGGGGGTATACGTGTATTATTTAGGGGATGTATAAATAGTAGTTACCTATTTTATTTAGTGAGTACTTACAGACTATAGTAAAACTCTTATAGATTACTTTCTACCTCTATTATAGCACCACTAGGACCTTATAAATAGTAACCCGCTATTACTATAGGGCTTAATTATAACACTACTAAGGAAGGCCACCTTTTTATAGAGCTATATTCCCAACTAAATTTTAACTAGGCCGCCTACTTTACTATAGTTACTACTACTATAGATACAGACCTATAGACCGCCCTTTTTTTTATAAGGCCCTATAGGCACTAGTAAAACCTTTCTTTACTGCTATATCTACCACTATTACCGCTTTCGCAGCTATATTATTCTCTATATTACCTCTCTTAGTATAGCTACCCTTTTACTACCTAGCGGCTAAACTACCTACTCCCGTTTTTATATTCCTATTAATCTATATAAGGATACTATATATAATATGCCTAAAGACTCCCAGCTAGTATAGTTACTACGCTTTACTGCCCTTATAATTTAGGACAAAGTGCCAATATAGCACTATTACTGCTTTAAAGCCGTGTACTATATACTTATAGATATCCGTTTTAATACCTAGGTTCTTTTTAGCGGCGTTTTTATTATTTTAGGTAGTAATTTTACTTAGATTTTCCCTATTATAAAACGGGGGACCTATACTAATATTATTACGGCCTACTTACAGCAGTCCTTTTTATAGCCTTCCCTCCATATTCTATTGCTATACTAGAATATACACGTTTTAGACAGCAAGCTAAATCAGCGCTTTACTACCTAGGTCTATAGTCTTTTTTATAACCCTACTCTTACTAGCCGTATTTAGTTACCTATTAGTATTGCCTAGTTTACTAATCTATAACGTTAGGAAAACGGGAAGTGGCATAGGAAATTTAGTTTCGCTAAAAGTATTTTTAGGGCCTAGGGCTAGCTTTCCGTTATATTAGCTAACCCCCTAGAGCATTATGCTAGCTTTCTACTATATTAGCAAAGCCCTAGAGCTATATGCTAGCATTACGCTAGCTTATAGCTATAAAATAAATATTATTAGTATTATTGTATTTATTACTATTAGGGTATTAAAATCCTAAAGGCCTCCTAGTAGGCTCCTAGCAGGCTTCCTAGCAGGCTCCTAGCAGGACTTTAATTTTCCCAATTATAAATCGTCCTAAGTACCATCGGGTCCCCACTATATTCCTAACAGCCTCTACATATGCCTTTGCAAACCCCTTATACACCTAAATGCTACCTTTACCCTTCCTTACATCCTCCCTACTTAGGGAGTTACCAGAACGGTAGCCAGAGGACTGTGATCAGAGCTAGACGACCGTCGCCAGAACTAGACGACCGTCGCCAAAACTAGATGACCGTCGCCAGAACCAGACGACCGTTGCCAGAACTAGACGGCCGTCGTAGAACCAGACGACTGTCGTAAAACCAGACGACCGTCGTAGAACTAGATAACTGTTACCAGAACCAGACGACGACCGTTCGAACAACTAGCCAGCGAACACTACGAACGATTTAATCGATCGATCAAATCGAACCAGAGCCTTAATATTAGCCTACTACCGAATTAAATGGAATCAAGACTTCCTAGGGAGGTACCTAGACAACTACCGTTCGAATATATAGCCAGCTAACGCCTATAGAGAATAATTCGAATCAATATAATTAATTAATTAATCGAATTAATTGGAGCCTTTAATCGGGCCAATCTCTCCCCCGAATTGAATTAGATACCAAAGACAGATATAGACGATAGGCACAGACGGTAGGCACAGACAGGTAGGCATAGATAGGTAGGCACAGGTAGGCAGGCATAGATAGGCAGGCATAGATAGGCAGGCAGGCAGGTAGGCAGGCAGGTAGGCAGGCAGGTAGGCAGGCAGGTAGGTAGGCAGGTAGGCAGGCAGGCAGGTAGGTAGGTAGGCGGGCAGGCAGGCAGGTAGGTAGGTAGGCGGGCAGGCGGGCAGGCAGGCGGGTGTTAGGCCTAGTTAGGAAATCAGTACACGGTTGGTAAATTGTTAGGAACACTGCTAATTGACGATTTAGAGCCTCTGCGAGAGGCTTCCCGCTTATCTTAATTGCTTAATACCCAATTTTAAATTTTTAAAAATTATTATTTTTATATAAATATTGCAGTTATGGGAAATATTATAACTATTATAGTAAAAAAAAAAATTATTATTTTTAAAAATAATGTTATTAATATTGCTAATATTGCTAATATTACTAATATTGCTAATGTTGCTAATGTTGCTAATAGGGCCCTAGGCTAGCGTAAAGAAGTATATATAAGCAGATCAGCGGATTTAGCTAAAAATGACCCCGGGCTAGCCCCGGGCTAGCCCCTGGCTTATTAGCGACTTAGTCAATCAAGGCACGAGCACGGTATGAGGGACGCGCAAGCCTGTATAATTGGTAGTCTATAAACGAGGATCCAAAGCTAGAGAAAGGAAGGGAGAAGAATAGCAGCGCTGTGTGAAGTTTTATGCGGTCCTCTAGTTATGTGGACTCACGTAACTCGGTGTCTACCATAACGTCTACCATAATCCACCGTTTTCCACCAGCGCCGTAATATTACCCCCCCCTCCGAAAAAGCCTGCCCTTAGGCTTTGTATGTCTGTATTATGTCCGTGGGGTGTTCTTATCTGTATGCTTGACAGGTAGCTTATTATCTTCGCTATACTAGCACTCTATCCACTTGTCTAGATACTTCGGGGGTCCTGGCTTATCAGGGTATTGGTTATGGAATTCTTTAAGCTTTTAGGGGCAACCTATAAAGTTCTAAGCGGGGTACTAGGTTGGGTCTGGATTATAACCTTTCTATTAGATATGGTATTTTAGTGTTCCTCGTACTAGTTTATAGGCTAGTATTTCATTAACTTCCCATTTGTTGTCGCCATTAACTTAAATTAGTAGTAGAGGCTTATTCTTTTGTCTAAGTAGTAGGTTATTTGCAGCTTTCTGTAGCTTATCTAGTGAGAAAATAGGGTGGACTTTAATTGAGTCTGGGAGTTTAACCTTATATAAGTTGCCTTCTTTATTAAGGATTTTATACGGTCCTGCCATTTTATAGTCTAGCTTATGGCTAGGCCGTTCTGTCTTCTAGTTCTTTGTTATAACCCAGACCTTATTGCCTACGGTAAAGTTGGGCTCGCGCCTATACTTATTTACCTACTGTTCTATCAATTTTTAGGCCTTCTCTAGGTTCTTATAGGCTACTGTCTATACTTCTTCTAAGCGTCTAGTATACTACTATGCTTCCTTATAAGATAGTTTATCGTGCACGGTCTATGGTTTTTTTGGTCTCTTCCAGTTAAAGCTTATATAGGGTAAGTATCCTATTTCTAGCTGAATAGGTGCAAACCCCGTAGAGTTATAGGGTAGGGTTGCCTGGGCGTAGTCTATTATAGGTAGTAGTCCGCTCTAGTTGTCCTAAAAGTAGTTAATAAAGGGCTGGAGTCTCTAGTCTAAGTACTAATTTATAATCTCCGTCTAACTGTCTATCTGGGGGTGGTATGCTGTAGAGAGCTTTAGCCTAATACTTAGGATCCGGGTGAACTCGTTCTAAAAGGCCGATATAAACTGCGGCCTATGGTTGGATATGATAGTATCTAGTAGTTCGTAAATTCGGTAGATATAGTAGATATATAGTTGGGCCACCTCTTTAGCATTAATATTCTTATGATAGGGGATTAAGAACGGGCGCTTGCCAAAGTGGTTGACTAGGATTATAACTATATTATATCTGTCGCGGTCTGTAGGTAACTTGTGGAAGTCTATAAAGATATACTACTAGGGGCGTTTTAGTATTAGGAGTGGCTTCAATAGCCCTAGGGTCTTGTTTTGTGGAGTTATAAACCTACAGCAGTTGTTATAGTTCTGTATATAGCGGTTAATATCCATAACTATTCCGGGCCAGTAGTAGCGGTTGCTAATAATTCTGCGGGTCTTATTTTTTCTAGGGTGGGCCGTAGAGACCTAAGTATGTGCTTTAGTAATAAGCTAAGTCCGTAAATTCTATTCCTTTGCCACTACTAGCCGTTCCTGGTGCTTAAGTAGTCCGTTTTTAAGGGACTATAGGCTAGTAGCATCCTTTACCTTTTTATAGCACTTCTGTAGAGAAGGGGCCGTACGGTTTACCTGTAGTAGTTTATTAATAAGGTTAAGTTCTGTAGAGTTAATAGGGCATATCTTAGCGTCTAAAGGGTCCGTATTTAGTTCTGCCTATATTTGGGGGTTGAGGTGCTCTGGTTATAGTAGTGCCTAGGTCTATAATAAGATCTTCACAGCTGCCTAGTTACCTAGGTCCTGTTTATGCCTTATAAAAGTATCCGCATGGTTTATAGCGCCTGGTCTATATATAATTAAGAAGTTGAATTAAGATAGGATATCCGCCTAGCGTGCCTAGCGGGCTGTAAGGGCCTTAGTTATTATAAAGTATTCTAGGGCCTTATAATCCGAAACTACCTTAATGGGCTTAGGGGTCCCCTCTAGCTATATACGCCAGTGCTAAAAGCTAGAGATAATAGCCAGTATTTCTTTGTTATGGATATAGTAGTTTAGCTTAGCATCTATTATAGTCTTTAAATAGTATGCAATAGGGTGCTATTCTCCGTCTAGTTGCTTTTAGGAAAAAACACCGGCTATTGCACTATCTAAGGTATTAGTTTCTAGCATTAAGGGCCGTTCTGGGTTAAAGTAGGTAAGTAGGGGAGCTGATACTAGCCGCTTTTTAAGCTTATTAAAGGCCTGCATATATATGGCGTTAAAGTGGAATAGCTGGTCTTTCCTAGTAAGGCGGTTAAGAGGCTAGGTAATCCTGCTGTAGTTCTTAATAAAGCGTTGGTAGAAGTTATAGAAACCTAAAAATGATTATACCCCCTTTATGGTCCATGGGGGTGTCTACTGGTTAATTACGGCCGTTTTCTCTGGGTTGGCCTTAATTCCGTTTATACTGATAATAAAACCTAGGTACTTTGTACGCTTAATACTAAATTCTAACTTCTTAATATTAGCCTAGAGACCAGCCTCGCGGAGCCGTTATAGGACTTTATGGATGTGCTCTTTGTGTTCTAGCTCGTTCTTAGAGTAAATTATAATGTTATCTAGGTAGGCCGTATAGAAGTTATTAAGGTAGTCAAAGAGTACATTGTTTATGTACCGCTGGTACGTAGCTGGTCTGTTAGTTAGTCCAAAAGGGAGTACCTTGCATTTATACGTTCTGTAATAGGTTTGAAATATAGTAAGCTCTTTAGACCTAGGGTCTATCCTAATTTAGTGGAAGGCCTGGCGGATATTAAGCTTTATAAAGACCCTAGCTCTACTTATTCGGGCAAGAGTCTTATTAAGTAAGGGTAGTGGATAGCGGTCCTTGCGGGTTATGTTATTTAGCTTATAGTAGTTAATACAGAAGCGCAGTCCTCCATTTAGTTTTTTAGTAAAGAGAATAGGCGAGTTAAAAGGGGCTTGGCTAGGCTTAATAAAGCCCTTATTAAGGTTGTTGATAAGGTACTGCTTTATAGCCTATAATTTGGCGATAGACTATAGGTAGAGAGGGTTAAAGCTAAGGGTGCTTCCCTTGCCTTAATTGATCTCGATCTTATGGTTATATGGTTGGTAAGGTGGAAGTATATTTAACGCTGCCTTGGAGAATATGTCCTTGAATTTCTAGTGTTAATTGGGTAGTTTTTGTTCTACTAGTTCCTTATCTGTAAGCTCACTTTCCTGTCCGCTAAGCTCGCTTTCTTTTTCCTTAAGCATTTAATTAATTTCGTACAGGCTAGTTATAAAGGCAACGATATTAGGCTGAACTAAGTTCTAGTAGAATCCTACAGCGCCAATATAGCAGATATTGACTGGTGGGAGGTCTGTAGGTTTCTTTATAGATGCTTATTAGGCCGTATCTTATAGTATAGGGTGTATAGTCTTCCTTAGCTTATATTCTATTTTCCGTAAGTTATCCTTCCTGTCTATTAGCTTAGTATGGCGTCCGATATCCCTGGTTTTTCTTTGGGGCTACATAGGGCCTAGGTTCTCTATAGGGGGCTTAGCTAGGTTACTACTAACTTCCTAAGTCTTTGGTGCGGATGGGGTGATATATATAGTCTAGGGGCAGTGTAGTATACGGATCTGTTAAGGATTAAGATATATATTCTTCTTAAAGGCCTAGTCTCTGCGCATAGCATTGGCTTGGTAAATAGTATTAATCTAGGGCCGTATAAGGTTTTCCATTATAATGCTGATTTCTTTTATAAAGGAAGGGGTTGGGGGTAGGGTTTTAGGCTAGATAAGCTATCTATTGCGTATATTAAGCTATAAGCCTAAATAGGCTAGCTATTTTCTCCCTACGATTATATTGTGGCTCCTAAGGTCCGTAATAAGAAAGGGGATGTTATACTACCTTTGTCCGTTGATGCGGAGGTGAATCTGCAAGATAGTTATAATAGGTGGCCCTATTCGTCCGTTATACCCGCGAATAGGAATTGGTTTGGGCAGTTCTTTAAGGGGTACATTTAAAAAGTTAGCCAGCTTTACGGCACACTGGGTATTTATTAAGGCAAAGGTATTTGCTTTAGAGTTAGCTAAAGCAGAGGTTAAAACTTAATATCTATTATGGAATAAGGTATAAGGGATAGTGTAGCTTCTTCCACTAACTAGCCAACCTAGATTAATATATAATATGTTAATCCCTTTTAACCCTAGAGAGGAGTCTTCCTCTAGGGTTCCTCTTTTTCTAACTCTGTACTGTCCTCCTGAATTAATAGAACCTTGCCCGTTTTTACCTTTGTCTGGCAATTCTTTATAAAGTGGTCTTTCTGGCCGTATAAAAAGTAAGCTCCTTAATTACTAAGGGCCTATTTATAGGGGTTGTTATACGTGGGCCGAGTATGCACTGGACCTATAGCAGGACTAGCTGCATGGCTAGCTGCTGAATTAACAGCGGGCTGTACAGCTGGTGCTATAGGAGTTGCAGATCATGCTAGGGTGTTATAGGCCGTTTATAAAGTGCTTATAGTCTAGTTTGGAGAGTTTCTAGCTTTGTACCGCTTAGATCATGCCTTAATTTAATAGAGGCCTTAGTTAATAGCTAGGTAGTAGTCTATAAGTACCTTTAGCGTCTATATAGTAGTAAAAACTGGCAGTACGGCGCGCTGTAGGTCTAGGGTAAGCTTGTTAAAGAGGTCTAGCATTAGGTCTTTATAGGGAATTTAGGCTTGGCCGGCTAGGTGCAGAAAGCGGGTCTAAAAGGCTAAAAAGGTCTCCGTCGTCTTTATATTAAGAGCTTTGTAATTAAGGCGGGCGTTTTATGTCTTAAAGGGGTCCTTGTAAATGGAAGACAGGTAGTTAACTATCTCTTTTTTAGAGAGGAAGGGGTTTGCCAAGTCCTAGGCGTATCGCGGACGTAGATGCGTCTGTGCGTCCCCGCCAGTACGGCCAAAGACGTAGGCCATTTTAGCTTAGGTAGTAGGGAAGTGGTCTATATTAACTTTAAGCTTGTTTTGCAGTTAAAGCTTCCAATTGTTAAATATAGGGTCAGTTCTGTCTGTAAGTAATAGGGGGTCCGTAACCTTCGCGGACCGCGACAATGCTAATGCTATACATTAGGCTAGGGTCTTAAGGACTATAGCAAGTCTCTAGGTGTCTAATAACTTCTTACTAGGTATAGGGGTGTCTCTGGTTTTAAACAGCTCTCAAAGCCGTTTAATTTTAGTATTAACTGCTGCAAGCTCTTCCTAGGGGGTTAAGACGGCGACTGTTTTACTATTAGAGGTATTTGTAGGTCCTATAGCGGCTTTGCCGGCTACTGTATTTCTTGGCATGGTGGTAGGGGTATTAGGTAATTTTTAGTATTTATTTATTTTCTAGGGGTTCTGGTCTATGTGTGTCCTATTCTTAGGTTTTGCGTTCTGTTTATATTCTTTTAGTTCTTAGGGGTCTGTTCTGTCCTTATAGTTCTAGTAATATCCTTAGGGTCCTGTTCTGTGTCCTTTATAGATATATTTGAGTTCCTTTTTAGGAAGAAAGAGTAGTTAAGCTTTGGATAATGTTAGCGACTTAGTTAATTGAGGCATGAGCACAGTATAAGGGACGCGCAAGCCTGTATAATTGGTAGTCTATAAACGAGGATCCAAAGCTAGAGAAAGGAAGGGAGAAGAATAGCAGCGCTGTGTGAAGTTTTATGCGGTCCTCTAGTTACGTGGACTTACGTGACTCGGCGTCTACCATAACGTCTACTATAATCCATCGTTTTCCACTAGCGCCGTAATATGGCTAGCTTTTACCACTCGCCTATTTTCCTAATAATAGCCTTTTATTAACTTTGTTTACCCTCCTACTCTTTTATAGCAAGTATATACTAATCTCTATATATTCTACGGCTGTGCTATCTTAACTATCTATAACAATACCATTACTTCTATTAATAATACTATTCTTTACTCTCTTAATAGCCCTAAGTCTATTTTTTACTTTATGTATACTATAGAATAGGACGATCTAAATACTAAAAATACTCCCCCTTTAGAGCTTTTATAGAGCTTTAACCCTATAGGCCTTCCTCCTATATAGCTTTACCTTAAGGCTAGCGCTTTAATAATCCTTTTATAGAACCTATATCCTAAAAAGGGCCTCTATAACAGTACCCGTATAGTTCTTACCTAGATAGGCTACTGCTGTCTTAAAGCCTATATTATTAGCGGTATTTTTACTAACTAGCTACAGGTTATCCTATAAATTATACTATCTTCTATAAAAGGCGAGCTGCTATTTATTATTAATTAACGGCAGTTTCCTATCTATTTAGTTTTTATAATAACTATAAATAGATGAACGACTTTTAGAGCTCTTGCTGCACCTAGCCTAAAAAGACCAAACCAACCAAAAGAACCCTAAAAAACACCCTGATAATCCCCTAAGATGCATACATCACAGGGGAGGCACAGGTGGAACGACAGTGGTACGCAGTCACGCGCGACCGCCAGACCCATACCTAATAATAGCCCCCCATAATAACAACAAGGACGGGCGAATACCACACCAAAAAGCGGAAATACCCCAATTAAAAAGGCATCTGACAAAATATAAAGCCTATTAGACGCGTCTAGTATCTAGAACTATAGGGGAGTATCTATTAGCTATTACAAACTAATACAGCTAGTAGAATAGCTCCAGTCTAGCAAACCTTAGGTACCCCTCTAATAAACCCTTAATTAAATCCTCTAACGGCTAAATAAAATTAAAGATAAACAAAACCCCCCTTAATAGGCGAACCGTACCTAGGCCGCTATAGCTGCGCTCCTATAGTATAGGGAACCTACCCCCCTAAAGACAATAACCGGGTATATAATTATAATATAACTAAATACAGAAAAGGCAGAGGAACTTAGGGGATAATTAGAAACAGAAGTTCTTATAAAGATTTATAAGGAGGTCCATAACGCCGTTACAGTCTAACACCTTAGGGGTGGAGACATTAGAGTCACCCTAAAGAACTAATAGGCAAAGGAACGGGCTATAAGGGCAGGGGATAGGCTAGGAGAGCGTATTAGTATAAAAGTGCTTTATAAAGATTACCCAGTTAAAGTCCTGTCGGTTTCCATAAGCCTTAGGGTAGAAAGGGGACGCTAGGCGGACAATACAGCAACTATATAGGAGATAGTAAAATAAATGGAACGCCTTATACTAGGACTTATAATTACCCAAATCTAATAGCTTTAACAGGAAAATACAAACCAAGCATATAATAAAAACAATAAGAGGATATAAGGGGCGCTAGAGACTTGCTAGGGAAACAATAGATAAACGCATAGCTCCCTTATTATCAGCGTATATACACTAGGAATACAAAAACTCCTTATCTAAAAAGGAATAATTATAAATGGCCTTATATATAATATAAGGCTCTATAACTATAGACTATGCCTAGAACAATGTTATTACTATATATAATGGGGACACACCCAATCCACATATGCAGCATAGGTATGCTGCGGCTACTATATAGGCCCCTATAATACAAGACAATATATAAATTAAAACTAAATAAAATGCGCAAACTATTACTAAAGCACACATAAGGCGTGGGAGAGAGAAGACTGCATTAAATATAGGAGACGGAAGGAAAGGGCTTAATAGCTATAGGAATAACTGCACGCTAGGTTATACAAATAGAAACAACAGGTAATAAGCTAGGGGGACGTAGGTGTCTTCCTAGCATTTCCTACCTTTAATACTAGGGGGCTAAGCCAGCCATCCTAAGCCTCAATAGGCTAAAAGCAACACTATATAACATCACCAGACTAAACAGGGACATAAGGGACACATAGAATACAAGGGAGAGGATACCCAGTAAAAAAACCCCTATGGACGGCTACAGCAAGTTTAAGGCCGGGATAATTAAGAATTAGATTTAACGCGGCAAATATAATATACATAGCTGGCTTACAAGGGGCATATAGCTAACTAGTAAGAATGGGGGAAGAACCAGAGGTAATAACAAACTCAGATTTAGAAAGGCTAGTAGGAACATAAGATACAGAAATAGAAAGCTCCACATAAAATAAGTAGTAGCTAGGAAGTAAACACAGAAGACAGAAGTTCTAAATATTTTAGAGAAAGTAGAAATAGAAGAAGCGAGAAGTAAAGAAGAGGTAAAGGACCCCCACTAGGGGTCCGCCACTTAACCATTATATAGTATAACTATGGCAATACAAACCACCATCTAGTAAGGCCCCTACTAGACAGTCTAGACCTAGAGAAATACCATATTCTTGCTATATAAGAGCCATATTATAATACCTATATATAATCAACATACTGCCTCTAAGGATTTTAGCTCCTATATAAACCAAAAGCAGCCACACGCGTATGCTTTATAATTAGTAAAAATATTAGCCTTACCTTATAGTTATAGCAGGCAGTTAACCTAGATATTGCAGTTATAACCATCTAGATATATAGGGGACTAGTACAAATTATTAATGTCTATAACCCTAGGGTCAAAGGGGTAGCATAGACAGAGAATATTATATCTATAATAAGCTTGCTAGAAACTAAACACGCGGAGTCTATCCTACTAGAAGACATAAACCTCTACCACCTATAGTAGGGGGGCATCCATATTGCTGCTAATTAATAGGCAGAGTGCCTACTAAGAGCTATAGATAATGGGGGCCTTAAGCTAGCTACCCCCCTAGGTGCAATTACATGGCAATAGGGCACCGCTAAAAGTATAATTAACCTCACAATTATGGACGAAAACCTATACTAGAGACTTAAAAGGTGCTTCTTTAAAGAAGAATAGGCACTTACCTTAGACCATATCCCTATCCAGATATAACTAGATTTAGATATTAAGGCGCAACTAAATGGCAAAAGATATACAATAAGGAAGCTTAATATAAATAGCTTCCTTAATATAATTAAACAATAACTCTAAGACCTAGAAGAAATCCACCTAATACCAAACAAGTAAGGCTTATTGGCTACCCCTAAGGAAATTAATTAAAGACTAAAAAGGATCTAGGTAGCAATTAAAAGTGGGCTAAAAGAGCACTGCCTGGTTTCAAAACCAGGCCCCTACGCGTAACACGCATAGTCCACATAGTGCGCGGCCCTTATAGCCAGCTAATAACGAGTAAGGAGGAAATACATAAGCAGCCACAATTTTAAGGATAAAAGATAATATAAAGACACAAGAAACCAGCTAAAGAATACCCTAAAAAAAGAAGTAAGGAATAACTGGAGATAGTTTATAAACAAATATACTACTAATCTAAGTCTCCCCTATAACAAGGGCCTTTAGACCATAGCAAAATAGGTAAAGAAAAAGGTGGGACGCCTAGTAGAAGATCTACACCTACTACCCCTATAAAGAGCAGGCAAACTACAGGCTATAAGCAATAATAATAAAAAGGCAAAGATCCTTATAGAAAGATTTTTCCCTTAACTAGCTCTAGTAGACCTTAGCAATATTACTAGTAAAACACTGGTGACTCGCCTAAGGGTCAACAGCAACATAATAACTAAAGAAATAGCCAGAACTATCAGCCGCCTCTTAAATAATATAGTACTAGGACCAGATGGGATCCTAAATAAAGCCCTAAAGACCTATGGACCACTTATAGCACCTTAGCTTATAGACGTAGCCAGAGCATGTTTTGCAATAGGCTACTACCTGTAACTTAGAAGATCCATAACAACGGTTATCTTATAAAAAGAAGGTAAAGTAGACTACTTAATCCCAGGAAGCTACCGCCCTATTGCCTTAGAAAATACCCTAAGCAAAATCTTAGAAAAGGTTATAGCGGACCATATAGCAGATATAGTAAAGGAACACGCCCTACTACCACAAAGCTAAATAGGGGCAAGAAAGAATCGCTCAACGCTATTAGCACTTACACTACTTGCTACTACCATTAAAACTGTATAGGCTATGCGAAAGGACTTTATAGTATTAATACTTAGCCTAGATATTAGCGGCGCCTACAATAATATACCCTATAAGTGTCTCCTATACATCCTTAGGGCAAAGGGCTTCCTAGAATAGATCATTTAATTTATTTAAGGATTTATAGGCCAGAAAGAAACATTACTAGTCTTTAGCAGATACTAAAGCCCCCCTATTACAGTTATAATAGGAATACTATAAGGATTACCTTTATCGCCTATACTCTTCCTTTTCTTTATAAGCAACCTGCTTAACACCTTTAAGGAAGGGGCGACCTAGGGGATAGGCTTTATTAATGACATAAACCTAATTATATATGGGCCAATAGCCGTAGAGAACTATAGGACACTAGAGAAAGCCTATAACACCTATATAGAATAGGCAAGACAATATAGAGTCCAATTCTTACTAGAGAAATACCAGCTAATCTATTTTATAAGAAAACGTAACTAATCTGCAGATCTTTAGCATATAATCCATATCTAAGGCTTTAGGGGTTAACCGGTTTAAGGCCTAAGAGTATTAGGAGTGTGGGTAGATAGTAAGCTCTAATAGAGCATATATACGGCATAAGCGGCCTATAAGGGCTAAGTATAGTATATTGCCATATCTAGGATCGTTAATTCTATATAGGGTCTATACTTCTAGAGGTCACGCCTACTATATATAGCAGTTGTCCGGCTAACCATAATATATAGATCTAGCATTTGGGCCACTAGAGAAACTAAAAAAGGCCCCCCTAAATTACTCCTTAAACTACTCTAAAAGGTCCAAACAGCCTGCCTTAGGAGTATAACAGGCGGGTATAAGCAAACGGCTACAGCACTGCTTAAGAAGGAAGCTAATATTCCCCCCCTATAACTATATATTAAAGCCAATGTAATGTAAAGGGTGTAAAAGGAACGTAACTCTAACATTATAAAGTATATTAAGACACGCCTAAACAAACTATAGAGGGACCCTAGGGTGCCCTATAGGAGAAGGAACCAACAACCCTAAAGTAGGGAAGATATATTAGGAAAACAGGTAGAGAAAGTAGAAGAAAAATAGTGCGGCGCTAGGGCCCAGGCCTATATAGAGGAGAAAGGAAGACGTGTAAGAGACCAGTAAAGACAATAGTAAGGGAGAGAAAGGAGCCAAAGTAGAGTATAAAAGAGTACTGGAAAACCATCTACCGTAATACAATACTAGTTAGACCAACGCTGGAGAGATAAATAGGAGTTAAAGGTACAGAGGTAGACTTAGGTAAGGGGAACCTAAGCCATAGTATAGGTAATGCTATGGGGGGTAAATACCTAAGGGCTCCAAGAGGGCCTAACAAAGGTAGAAAATACAATAGCAACACTCTTAAGGACAGGAATAATAGGACTAAAAGATTGGCTTTACTAGGTGGGTATCCTAATAGGTAGCCTAAGGTGCGAATATAGCTGGCTAAGACAGACACTAAAACACGTAATACTATTATGCCCCTTATGCACTGGCCAAGAAGCAATGCTCTCAGCAGCTGGTATAGAAAACTATAATACACTACTCTTAATATAGAAAGGCCTCAAGGCGGCTACCCGGTAGCTTATTGGCCAAAATATGCTAGACCAGTTCTGGGTTACAAAGGAAATAGCAATAGAAGGCAAAGGGGTAAGTAACAGGCGCCCCCTAATAACTCTACAGGAGTAGAGTATAGTGTGTAATACTAGCGCGTCCGTAGGTTTGTTATAGCAGCAGTGGTTCCTAAGGAGGTCAAAAAGTAAGGTAGTAGAGTACCACTGGTAACTCGCAGGCGACTCGCAAGCGAGCCCTAAAAGGTGGGGAGACGGATTATAGGGTTTTCTCAAATAGAGTTTTCTCCCCACATATATATAAGGAGTAGTCCGCGTGGGCCTAACAGGGATCCGAATCGGACGTTAAGCAATGAATAATAATAATAATAACTATAAATAAGTTATAAGGTCAGTCTTTTAACTTTATAGGCATTAATTTACGGATGCCGGTTTTTATATACAGTTAGCTCTATATTATACTATCTTAGTTTACTACCGTAAATAGTATTTTAGTACTACTTTCCCTAAATTAAATAGAAATGGAAAATATTATATATCCAGAAGTTTTGCTTTCGTAATAAGGTATATTATTTTATTAAATAATTGCTTCTATAACTACCCTATAAGGCCAGTAAAGCCTCCATAAATACCCTATAGGGTTTAGTAAACCCCTCCTTTTCCTTCCTTTCCCCCTTTCTCCCCCCTTCTCTACCCCCCCTCCCCTACTTCTTATTCTTATCCTCCTCTAAATTCTCCTTAACTATATCTACTAAATAGTAAAGCAGCCCTGTAATTTACTAGCGCCGCCTAAAGCGGGGACAGACGCGGGTAGGTAGTGCCTCCTCCTCTTTATTCTTATTACTGTTATTATTATTATTAGCGGCAGTAGCAGCAGGAGGCGCCAAGGTGTAGAAGAAAGCGCGGCCGCAGCGGACTAGTAGGGTAGTAGTAGTAGCTGCAGTGGGGGCAGACGCTATTATCTCTATTAGTTATGCATTTTACTATTTATATTACTAACTTATAGGCCTAGAAGAAGTAGTGCGCTCCTTTACTACTATAATAGTAGTTAGTATAGCTGCTATATAGCTAGCCCGCGACTAACATACACTCTATAAATAGGCCACTGCCCCGCGTATATAACGTATAAGCCTATAGGACTACTGTACCCCAGCTTTACGCTAGAGCTACCTCCGTATTTAGGGCCCTGGCCTTAAGGCAAACCTCCTGATAAATTCTAGGAGCTCTACCTAAGCTAAAAACCTACTATAGAGATATACCCTAAACGCGCAGTAGGGGACGCAGTGCCCGCATTATAGCGGTATTAGTGGCGGCGGCTTTAGTGGTAGTAGTAAGCGCGGTAGGTAAGGGATTTTAGGGCGAGAGGGCGGCGGGTTAATTAACGGCTATAAAGCTGGCTAGGGGGTGGAGTGGCGGCGGCAGTAGTAGCGGCGGCGGTAGTAGTAGTGGTAACAGCAGTAGCGGGAGTGGAGAGGGGCATAGCAGCAGCAGTAGCCATAGTAGCTATTTATATATTAGTATCTTCTCAAATTCTTAAATCCTTTTATAGTACTAATACTTACTAGTACGTTTATCTGCTAGGACTAAAGTCCTACGCGTAGGCTGCCCGCCCTAAGATGGTAGCGGTATAGATAAGAACCGGCGGCTGGGCGCGGATATAGTGGCGGTAGTAGTAGCAGTAGTAGTGGTAATAGTAGTAGTAGTAGTGGCGGCAGCGGTAGTAGTAGCGGTGGTAGTAGTAGCAGGAGCAGGAGCAGGAGCAAAAGATATAGTAGTAGCAGCAGTAGTAGTAGCAGTAGTAATAGTAGTGGTAATAGTGCTGTTGCTTAAAGAAGAAAACAACAATAATAATAATAATATAAATAGCTATATTAATATACATTACGTAATCAATTATATAAATTTATATTACGCGGTTATTATATAAAGGCTACCTAAGTTAAAACAGCGAAAGGCTACCTAAGTCGAGGTAGCGAGATGCCACCTTGCGTAGCGAGGTAGTAGATTAAGTTCCCTCCTAGTCTCTTAAACGCTTTATAGAGAAATTTAGGGAATATAAAGGGGCTAGGGGTAGCGCTAGGTTTGATTAGCTTAGGAGTTTATAGAAGTTAGTCTAAGCCGCTAATTGGCTTAGGAGTTTGCATAAGTTTATAGAGTAAGGCTGTAGCTTTAGAGTAAGGCCATATAACGCCACAAATTCCTTAGAGAAGTGGCTAAGGCCACCTAAGATACACCACCTCGTTAATTCCGGTTGTTAGCGCCTTATTAGTAACGCCTCTTAAGCAAAAATCCTTATATAGATTAGTATGAGTTTCCCCATCTTAGCAGTAAGTCTTAAAAGACCTTAATATTAAAAATTTATAAAGCTTTTTAAAACTAATAATTATATAGTAGATTGCCTATATACGAATATTTCTAAAGTTATAGTAGCTAAATAAGTGTTAAAATTAACGCTTAGCAATTAAACAAGTATCTAAATATCTCCTCTAAGCTCCTAATCGTCCTTTAAAATCCTAATTATTCTCTAGGCTTTCTACTATCCTCTACTACTTAGTAGGCTCCCCTTCTGCTTTAATTACTACCTAAAGGCATATATGTATAGAAGTAACTAAATCTTTAAAGTAGCAGGCCTCTAGATTCTCCTATTTAGATTTAACAGCTACTTATATCACTTCTTTTATTAATAGGCGAGGCTTTTACTTAGCTAATTAAGTCTTTATTAAATTATAAACTACCTTAATTAGGTTAAGATCTAGGCTATTTGCTAGCTACTAAAGTAACTTAATATTATCTTTTTAGAACTTAGTAATAGTAATATAAGCTCTATAATAGGGAGCTCCATCTATTTATACAATTATTAGGGTACTTTTAATTTTATAATTAGGGAAATATATACTATACTTAGCGTTATAGAAGTTATAGAATTCTTTAAGCTTTGGATATATATAATCCAAAAAGCCCTACGCTATAATATTACCCCATTCTTCCTTATTCTAAAATAGTAGAGGCCCTTTTTCTACACCGTAGAATATAGCCTATACTATTATATAAGATATATTAGTAAACTTAGAACGGAGGCAGTTAGGATAAAATTGTTTATTAGGTCTTCTAATAATATAGAGCCACTAGTACCCACTATAATGCATAGCTGCCTTATCTATCTATATAACTCTACTAATTCTCTTTTTAAAAGTAATAGTAAGCTAATATAAATGTTAACTAGGCGCGATAGTAAGCTATAGTAAGCTAGGGCTTTATATAAGCAACGCAGTATTAAAATCCTTCCTTTTTAAGATATTAGATAACTATAGAGTTAGAATAAGGGACTTCTACATAGAAGGAAAGCTCTAAGTAAGTAAGGTAACGCACCTAAGTATTTAACTCTAGAAAATTAACTAGTTAACGCTAAACTGGCGAGCTATATATAAGAGTATTATAATAGTTATAACGTATTAGGGTCTGTACTTTATTAATAATGTAGTAGACAATAGAATATAATTGCTTAACTAATATAGTAATGCAAGAGATAGGTTCTTAAAGGTAGCGATAAAGGCCTTTAATTATATATCTTAGGGAGTAAGAAATAAGCGCTTAAGCGTTGCTTTCCTAAAGCCGTTAGCGACATTAAATATGTTCTATAGCTTGCTCCTCCCACTTCTATTTCTCGCGTCTCTTCCATCTATTAAGATAAGCAATTACTTGGCAAATACGATGGTTTAAAGTAGTAGACATTAGAGTAGAAGAACTAAATATAGTAGAGTAAGTAGAGTAAGTATTTAGTATAGTTATATTACTAGATAAGGAAGGAGTAAAGAAGCTGAAGAAGCTTCTAAAGCTAAAAAGGCGTAGTAGAGCTCCAGAAGGATTAGGTAAAGTAGGTTTTAGAGTTCCTTCTATACGGGAAGGATCGTATCTAAGAGATAGCATAGTAGATACCTTTAAGGATAGAATCTAAAAGATTTTAATTAGAACTTGTTATAGGAATATGCAAATTTAGTATAAAAAGTGGTAAAGATAGTATTAACTTATAATAGGCGCAGATAAACATCTTTATACTCAAATCTATAGAGTCATCTAAAGTCCCTTATAATCGCGCTAAGACTTAATATTCACCTAAACTTAGAAACCTTATCTGTAACCACCGCCATTAATATCCGTCTTAATAGCGTGATTAATACATCTAAGGGCCTATTTCTAACTTCTGCGAAGTCACCTAGGACGAAAGCAAGCTATTTTTAAACTGATCACCACCGGAAAGGTCATTCGGACGCAAGAGCTGGCAATCGTTGTGGGAGAGGCTTGAGGAAGTTTGTCACAAACAACGCGTCGGCGGCTTAGAAGAGGGGTAGGAAACTAGAAGACGTGTTGTTAATTAATAGACTTCCTGTAACAGACTACCGATACTGTGCCGAGACACAGTACTGCAGCCTGGAAGGCTCCAAGACAGTGTCAGCACTACCCTCGTATATCTCGTATTTTTTACTACCTGTCTCTGTTGCCTGTACCCAATCTTATGTATATATTACACCTGATTTCCATAGATTTACAATCAAGTCGCTCATGCAATTCTCTCACACTGCAAAGCTTACACTTCCTGAGTCAGGTTCCTCACCGCGTGGAGTTCACCAATGCACCTGATCACGATGCGGCTGGCAGAGGCGTCGAAAAGCTTCAAATTGACTGTCAGGTGAGGTTGTTCGGCAGTCTCTTTCTGATATTTAGCTGCCAAGCCAGATAGACTGAATTCGTGTTAGTAGCTTAATCAAAGGCGCTAACAACCGGAATTGATGAGGTGGTGTAAGGTCTGAGAGACTTTTCCAGACTTTATTAAGCGACGCGACTTATTTTATATGTAGAGCAGTTACCTTCTTTAACGAAATTGTTAAAGCCATCTACGTAAGGTCTAGGGCTGTATATAGGCTTAAAATAATCGCAAGAACTAGCTCTATAATCGATCAACTTTTAGGCCTTATATATTATCGACCTGCTGCCTACTGGCTACCTGGTGGCAATTTGTCGTCGTCAGCTCTGTCGTCAGCTTGTAACTCATGTCTACCTTTTTGCCACCTATTTCATGTATATATAGTCTCTTTTCTTCGTAGTTTAATCTACACACGAGTCCTTCTTTTATGACCTCATTTTACGGTCGACATATATACACCCGTTGTGACGTCCGTTGCCTAAATTTGTATAGGGATATATATATTCTTTAATAAAGTTAATAAAGCCACCCATATAAGGTCTAGGGCTGCATATAGGCTTAAAATAATCGCAAGAGCTAGATCTATTAGTGATGGATTTTTGGCTCTTATATATATACGTATTACGATATTATAGGTAATGTCGGGATTCCTAATGACGGGTGTTTTTTTTGGCGAAAATGATCTTGACTTTGGACAATTATGGGCTAATTTAGACCCGATATTTATGAAATATCTGGTCGTCTCTCTAATCAATGAACTTTTGGTGGTATTTTAAGCCGTCATGGTTGAGCGATTCGTTGATTTGTATAGGGAAAATCACGAATATTATCGGAGCTGTTAATAAACGCTGGAAAAGTGGCTCAGACGTGATTCCGGTGGTTTCGCACAAATGTAGTTAGTCAGCTTGCGGACCAATTAAAAATCCGCACCAACGGAATCACGTCTGAGCCTGCTAAGGTAACATCCATGTTATCTCAGTTGACTTATCCGCTTCGCCGAGGAATTTAAGGAGGCGGCTACCCCCCTGCTCCCGCCCGAGCCACAGGAACTTGTAAGCCAATCAGACGGTCGCTCCAACTCATGGGTACTTATTAGCCAATAGAATGCCACGC
>Ga0307507_10000306_pt1 | contig 98817 bp, 22 predicted proteins | sample 7_EM_MG_FD_207223 | JGI IMG/M metagenome (GOLD analysis project Ga0307507, IMG submission 207223) | Populus trichocarpa ectomycorrhiza microbial communities from riparian zone in the Pacific Northwest, United States - 7_EM | ecosystem: Host-associated > Plants > Roots > Unclassified | place...
AACTAAATAGGTCCTATTTTAAGATTAATAATACCTCCTCTATAGGCTATCTAATCTCCTAAAATTATTATAAGTGGATATAGGTGTTCCTTTTGTCTATATAGTAACCCCATCCTTTCTACTACTACTAGTAATATATAGTTCCTTATTACTCTACTATCTATTAGTGCTTTAAACTGTTAATCTTACTACTTAACTTATAAGTTTAGGTATTGTTCTTAAATTCCTTTAAGGGTCTAAGGCTCTACTACTAGTTCCCTTTGGTCCCATAGGCCTCCCCTTTTCCTAACTATTAGCCACTAGATCCTATCTATACTTGGTCTACTTTTAGCCAATACTTAGTTTATTTCTTTTCCTCTATATACTATAGATAAGTGTTCTCTAGGCAGTCCCACCACTATTATCTATCTAGGCATTCTTCTATAAGGAATTGTCCTAGTTAAAGTATTAGGTCCCCTTAACTCTGTACTTCTATTAGGTGTCATCTATATATATACTTGGCGTCTCTAAACCGCTTTTCCTCTGGTGCCTAATATATCCTTATTAGGTATTTCCAGTTCTTATCTTTTGGTGCCCTATATATATTACATATATTATCCATATAAGCTATCCACAATAACGTATAATATGCTAGGTAACTTAGGTTAACTCTTGGCTTATCTTTATCCTTAAGTTTAAATCTATACCTAGTTAACCTAACTACTGGTATTTCTACTGTGGGTACTAAGATTTATTACTTACTTCTCTAGTCCCTAGATCCTTCTTCTAGGTTCCTTAATATTATAATTAATGCTCCTTTAATATAACTTATACGTTTTTCTATAATAGGTTGGTCTTAGACAACTTTTTTATTTAGCTATATATAAAAGTCTTCCTATTTATTGTTATGTTATTGCCTATACCACTTTCTATATAACTGGTTTAGTGTATATAGTCTGTCTATAAGAAAGTACCTTATTATTACTATGTTGTAACATCCTTTAGTATATTTTTCTTTAAACCTAACTAGAATATCTAAATCCTCTTTTTATTCTAGTTCATCTAACTACTTTACTCTAGGCGTCCCTACGCTAGGCCTATTAGTAACTCTTTATATAGGTGTTCTGTCCCTTATATAACCTAGTATAGCTAACCTTTTATCTAGCTTCTACTCTTGCTATATAATAATTCTTTATCTAAACTTATCTATGGTCTCTTATTTTCTACGTCTTACAGCTAGATCCTTAAAGTCATCTTACTTCCTAATTTTAGTATTAACTTTTTAATCTTTAGGCTAAACACTATGTTTACCTAGAATTGCTATAGTCCTTATTTATTTTTTAAAATCTTGGTTTCCTACTAATATTCTTATTTGTTCCCTAAACTTATAGTTTTTAAACTTACGTCCTATACTTATTTATTTATTACTAAATTAAGTCACTACTCTTTCCTATTGGTTCTCGTCCATTATAGGTTCTTAAGCTGTCCTTATTGCATTTTATAAGTCTAGAGCCTTCCTTATCTTATTTTAAGAATCTTAGACCTATAGCCTTTTACCTTTTATAAGTAGTAAGCTAGCACTAGCAGTTATCTACTTACTTAATCGTCTCTAGATATTACTCCTTCTATTTTATAAAGCAATAGATACTATATCTAATGGTGTTATAATACCCGTTACTAATCCACGTTCTATAGTAGTTTTAGTCTCTACTTCTATTGTGTTACTAAGGTATAAGTACTTTTAGTTAGTGTTGGTAACACAAGGTGATATTACATAGTTACAGTTTGTAGCTAATATGATGTTATTCAATTATTTTTCTCTTCTCTTGGAATAAGGAAGGGCGAGGAGCCTAAGACTTCTCGCCATGCTAGTGCCGCGGCGTTACGTAACAACCGCTTGCCTCATTCCCAACACTGGCAACTCTTCTTTTGTGGTTGCTATCTATATACAAATGCTGCTTAACTAGCGTAACAAATATTAATCCTCCTTACTTACTATTGCTATTATAATATAAGTCTTACTATCCTAAAATTTGCCTCTTAGCACATAGTGCTTTCTTACTTAGAGTTATAGGTGGATATTATGTTAGGGCTGCCAAGGCGCTAGTTATAAGTGAGCTAATAGCAATTTTCCATGCCGGGTATAGAAAATCCTAATTAGCTAGTTAAAATTAGGGTTTATAGAATACTATACTCTTACTCCCTTTTAACCTATCCTTTAACTTATATATATAGAGTGTTTATATTAACAAACGTTTCTAGAGCCTTATTTAGGTTTGCCTTTATTATTACATTTACTAGGTTGTCTTAACCGTTAATTTATTAAATCTTAAAGAGTTCTTGCTGTTTGTAGGATTAATAAAGTGCTATAATATTAATTATAAAGCGCTTCTCCTTTATAATACTAAGCTTAACCAAGCACTTATAGAGGGAGTATAAATTGGTGTATACAATTATAGGGATAATAGGAAGTTTAAGTTAATCTATAATTATCTTTAGGGTAGTTCCAATTGCAATTGCCATATTAACTCCACTAACTATTTTATATATCTCTAACGCTAGAACGCTTTAAGTAACGCGTTTACTCTTAGTTAAGCTCTAATAGATAAGATTGCCATAGATTGTAAAGTCATTCTCTCTAGTAAATTTGTTTGTAATAATAATCTTATATCCTAACTGGGAGCTAAAATCTTTGTTATTTATAAATAATCCATTAATAAATATAAAGAGCTTAGCGGTAGGAAGATTAATAGACATATAGAGTAGTCCCTAATTAAGATGGTTTATTTACTAGAAAAGACATTTATTTAGAGGCAAGAACGTTATCCTTAGTTAGTTTCTAGTATTAGGTGGTAACAGAGAGATTAAATAAAGCCTTGGGTTAATAAATAGAAGCAATATAAGCTCTATAAGCGCGTTACTCTATATATCCTTGCTTTAGAGAATTAGTATTAATAACATTAATCTTCTTACCTTAACCCTTCTGGCGTAAAGCAATAAAATCCTTATTTAGGGAGAGGGTGCATCTATTAAAGAGTAATAGTATTATTAAATTAAGCTTTTCCTTTGGCTTTGCTATAAGATTTACCTTTATTAACTTATCTTTTTTAAGAGCTGAGAATTGGTTGTCTCCTAAGATAATTATATTATTAGTTTATATGCCAACAATTCTAAATAGAGTTCCTATAGTTATAATTAGGAAGTATAGGTTAAATATAGAAGTAGTTATTAAAAGCTTCTCTTTATAGTGCTTGCTATAGGTAGCCCACTAATAGGTTCCTGCCTCTATAATTCCATATAATGGCTTAAGCACAACCATAATTGTATCTTCGGGATATTAGTGACAAATTTGCTTTAGAAGGTATGCCAATATTAAGCGCTAAAGGTACATCTCTAATTGGGTGTAGGCCTAAGTAATATCTTATAAATAAACCACTATTCTATTCTTTATTAAGGAGGAAGCTAACGTAATAATAACTCACTAACTAGCTTATTAAATTATGGGAGATTGTATAAGAATCACCTCCTTACCATTATTGTTGTAACCTTGGATAATAAGCCTTAATTTCTTAAATAGGGCGTTAGTAGCTTTACCCTTAATCTTATTAACCATTCTTAACTTAAAGATGCAAACTCTATTAAACTTAGTAAGGTTATACTTCTTAAATTTAAAAACTCCTCTTGTAATAAGACCATCAATCTCCTACTTATTAGATGCTTGGAAAGAAACTCTAGGGGTTATAATACGACCTTCCTTTTAGAGCTGTTTTGTAAGCTTAAAGTTAGCCTTCTCCTTAGCTATTATAAAGGCTATTAATAACTTAACTCTATTCTTAATGGCGGTAACAAATTACTCTTTAAAATTAACAAGATGTTAGCAATTTTGTAATCCCTTTGGGCGACCTCTACTATATTATGGTTGCGGAATCTCTACTATAATTATATTAGAATTGTAGTCGCCTTCTAGAGTATATTGATTATGGTTCTCCTCTAGGGCATCCTATAAAGGTTTGGAACTATTATCTTTATAGTAAGGCTTAATAACAGTTAAACGGAATTAAGTGGGTCCGTAAGGCATCTAAATAGTATAAGTCTAACTATTAATTATAATAAGTTAATATGGGCTTAACTATCCTCCCTTTTTACGCTATACGCATACCTTAGACTGGAGTGGTAGATTAAGCGTAGTTAAGGTATTTAGGCCATTTCTTATTCCTAGTGCATTATTAACCTAGCGTATAGCGTAGAGACATTATACCTCCTTTATTGCCTTATAAATAGCCTTAGCTTATTATATAACAGAGGGAGATAGTAGGGAATTGTTAGTTATCTAAGGGTAGGTGACAAAGACTAGTAACATGGGTATAAGTCTATCTAGGCCAGCGGAATTATTAATGGCTTTAACAGCTATTTGCAAGGTAAGTTCTTTACTAGCGTCTTTTAGTTTTAAAGAGATAATCTTATATACGCGGTATAATGGCGTGTAATATCATTCCACTTTTCTAATACTATTATGTGCCTTAATGGGGACTTCCTTAACCTTAATTGCTATTGCCTTTGTCTATTATTGGAACTCTGTAGATAAGAAGTTCTTTCTTATATTATAGACAATTTAATTAGGGGGTCCTAAGTAGATATTAATCTAGCATAACTAAAGGGTATCCCATGCATTTTTGGCTAATATATCTTTTAAAAAACGCGCGGCTTAGAAGGAGGTTAAGAAGTTAATAACTTAGAGCACTGGCTTGCCGCTAAGATATATAATGTTAATAATAATATAGAAGTTGAAGTTATAGTTATCCTTAAGGGTAAACTTAAATCAGCTAGGAGACTTCTGGTTTATTTAGTAGTGATAGTAGTACTTTATAAGGTGCTTAATTGCCTTAACCTTAACTTTATAGCCTGCTTGCTAAAGAACCTTAAGTAATTGGTAAATAGATAGGTGGCCAAAACAATGGTATAGTTGGCGTAATTCTAACTTAGTTAAGTGGCTCTAAGCAATACTCTTTTCTAGTTAATAAAGGAGCAACTAGGGGTGACCCCACTTGCGTATAACAGGTACCTAATTGTCTCCCTAAATAAGTACATTCTTAAGGTTATTAAGCCTAACGCCTAATTTATCTATATCTTTAATGTAAAATAGAAACGGAGTGTTTATAGGAACAATATGGAAGGTAATGTACCCTAAGGGGGTTTAGACCCTAATTGTACTAAAAGAGGTCGCAGTACCCTTGCTAAAACAAATCGTGTGTTAGCCTGCTATTAAATGGTTAATCTAAATAGAGCTATTAAGCTGTTAAAGGGCTCAAACTTAAGGTTCTCCTGCTGTAGATACTCCTGCGGCTCCAGTATCTGGTATAATACTATAGAAGACGTTTGCTAAGTATCTGTTATTAAATAAGAACGCAGAGCTCTCCTTTGGCTTATTAAAGATATCTAACTTTGTAATAGAATAGAGCGTAGATTGGTTATTAAGAACAGTAATGGTTTATATGCCATCTACCTTACTATACTTAGTGAAGTATTAGTTAGGAGAGTAGTCCTTAATTTCCATATCCATAAGGAGCTGTTTGGTCTTATTAACCTTACCCTTAAGATCTTTTACGCCTTTATATTAAACCAGGAAGCTTTAAAAGTAGGCCGCAGTAACCTTATAATTTTTAACATTTCTTACACTCTAACGGAACTTATTATATGCCTCCTTTCGCTTATTAAGGGAGTGTCTAGTTAACTAGCAATTTAGCTTCTTATAAATATAGCACTTCTTCTAGCAATTACTTTAAAATAAACCTCCATAAGGACCTCCATAATTGCCTTATAGTTAACATTAATTGTACCCTTTACTATATTCCCTACTATAGCCACTATATATACGGTCAGTCCAGTTATAATTATGTTGGTTAGGAATACTTAGTTAGGTAGGGTTTTCGGTATAGAACTATTAAAATTCTTGTGTTTGCATTACAGTACCTACGGTAGAGCGTAGCTCAGTATATACTCCTTTAAACGTATCTATAGGTTTATATAGCGCTAAATTACACTTAGGAACGCCACGGCAGGCTGAAATAACCTAGTCCCTTAGGCTATTCTTATTTTAGTAAGTTTTGGTAAAACCATATTAGATTTTTTAGAGTTTATTAAAGAGTAGTTAAAGGCACTCTAAACAAGTCTTTGTTAAGTTAGAAGTGATAACTCTTTAGAATATAGTCTCCCGCCATTTAGACATATAAAGCTAACAATTTTTGTTAGTCTTAATGTGGGCTCTGGTAAGCTAAAGCATTATATTAAAGCCATAGTTTCTACCCACAATATAGTCATAATAAAATGTCACCGCCCATCCCTTTAATATAACTGAGAAAGTATAATAAAACTGGTAGCATTGGATTCTAACCTTACTATAGCAGTTATAAAAGACCTGTAGTTTTATTCTAAGCATATTATACAGTTCTTCTCTAAACTTCTTCTCCTTGTCCAAATATACCTTTATTAGATTCGTGACTTTTTATAGTGGAGGCTCACTGGTTGGCTGGGGTAGAGAAGCTGGAGGCAGCAGAGGTGGAGGAAGAGTACCTCTAGGTGGGAGAGCACCTCTAGGTAGGAGAGTACCTCTAGGTAGGATAGTAGCGTTCTAGGGGTTTCATTCCAAATTAAAGTTGCCTTCTAAAGAATACAGGTTGGTTCTAGGTTTCTATAGTTAATATATAATCTCAGCTTCCGTCTATACTAGTTCTTCTATACCAATAATAACGGCCTGGATATTACTAGTAATTGGGTTACCATTTTTAGCAATGTATACCCTATTCCTACAGAGGAAGTCTCAAAAATCCCAAACAATATCAATATTGCCAAGTGCCTAGGTGTTGGCGGTCCATCCTACAAAATCCTCCCTAAAATATTCCCACAGCTATAGATTGGCATAGTGTCTACTTTAGTAGAATATAATATAGTATAGGAGAAAGCTGTTAACTTGTTTTGCGGTACAAGTTGTTATATTAATGGTAAATTTGTCCTAATCTTTATTAATAAGTTTTAGGTATAAAGCTACCCCTAGTAGTAAAGAGTCTTCCCAGTTATTTAAGGTAGGCATAGCTATATTTTTAGGGGGGGGGGAAGTGTTATTAGGGTAGGGATTGTTATTTAGTACGCGTTCGTGATGTATATTTGCAATTATGGGGCTTAGGACCAGTTCTGGTCTTAAATCGCGAAGACTTATAAAGCGTGTTGTTCTGCGTAATGGACGTAAGAATCCGTAATCTAGGAAAGGCTTAGGACCAGTTCTGGCCTTTAAATCCTTAGATTTATGGAAGAGTTCTATTTAAGGTTTAGGACCAGTTTTAACCTTAAAAGACAGCTTCCTTTAGCACAAGTAGCACTAGTACAGTAGCTCGTCTCTTCTTAGTGGAATACTTAGCTGTTCTGTAGTATAACAGTAAAGTTAACCACTAATTAGTGTTGGTAACACAAGGTGATATTACATAGTTACAGTTTGTAGCTAGTATAATGTTGTTTAATTGTTTTTCTCTTCTCTTGGAATAAGGAAGGGTAAGGAGCCTAAGACTCCTCGCCACGCTAGTGCCGCGGCGTCACGTAACGACCGCTTGCCTCATTCCCGACAGTTAGCCTCCTTTTCTTCCTTATTGCTATTAATTAATAAGTACTCTAACTCTATTATTATTATTACCAATCTGTGTCTATATATTACTATAATATCTTAATCTAGCTTATAGAGTTAATCCTATTCTTTATCTAACTCTCTAGTTCCTTTAAGCCCTTTTAATTCTAGCTCTTATAGCCAATAGCTTACGCCATACTTAGCGTCCTTATAAATTTGGTATGCGTTATTGTAATAAAACGTAAAGTGTTTAATTAAACACTCCTTAGTCCCGCGCAATACTTATATATCCACATTATTATACTCTAACAATCTAGTGCCCTTTACTGCGTGGTTGCTCTAACTACCTCTATAGTCTCTAGTAAAATGACTTTGTTTTCCGCAATTTATATAAGCCTTATCTTTAAACCATTTTTCCTATTATAGAGTCCGCCTAAACGTCTTCTACTATTAAGATCCCTAGTTTAGCCTCTACTCCCTAGTCCTATAATTACTTAATCCTTAACCTTTAGGTTTCTATAGTTTCTTTATCTATCTCTTAAATTCTTTAGTATCACTTAGGTCTATTAGCTCTGCGCCATTCCATAGTTTTTAGCTTTGTATTTATTAATATATACTCTACACCTTATACAACTATAGAACTCTATCTTGCCCTTTTTTAGCTTATTCCCTTTAATAGATCCTATTATTAATCTTTATTAACTAATCTATTAAGTCTTATAGACTCTCTACATCTTCTATTAGGATAATTACGTCCTAGACTTTAGCCTTAAGTCCCTATTTATACTGTGCCATAAACGCCTTATTATTCCACTTAACCTATATTATAAGTATTTAGAACTGTGTTATATACTTAATTACTAAAAAACGTTATACCAAGTTTTAAAGCTTTCATTTCGCTATAGTTAATGCTTCTAGGTCTCTAAATATCTATATTAATCTCTCTACAAACCCATTCTAACTAGTAAACATAAATTATACGTCTTAGTTAGTAGTTGTTATACCGCTAACTTATATCTCCGTAAGGTAAGGTTTAAACTATTTTAGTGCTCTTCCTATTAAGAACAATCCTACGTATACTACTTAATCTATAGGTATTACCAACTTTACTCCTTCCTATATAACCTTAAAGTGCATTTATATAAAGAATCCCTTAAGTTTTAACCTTTCTCCTAAGAATTATTTGATTAATAGTAACTTAACCTTTACTACTCTAATTCCATTAATACGTTCCTTAAGTATCCTATTATTATCTAATAAGTAATTAACCATTTCCTATAACTAACCTCTCGTGACTACTTATAAGTCCATATCTACCATATTAGTGTCTTTTAATCCTAAGGTAGTTGCTGCCGTTAATAGCATCATAACTGGTGCTTTAGGTGGCATATTATTCAACCTTATTTAATACTATAACCTTAGTAGTAAATATATAACGGAACCTTGTAGCAGGAACTATGGTAGGTCTTATTATTAGGCTAGGTATATAGGTAAGAACAATTTAATAATATAATAATAACTAGTGGAGTGGTTGCCTAACAGATTAACTCTAATTGTATTTTAAGATTTACTATAAAGAGAGAACTATCTGGGTAGGGACTGTGGTCCTTTAAATACACAACCTTACGCCTAAGAAATCCCTTCGCTCTATCTGCTCTATCTGCTCTATTTGCTCTATTCTATAGATTACACAGATTATATAGATTACATAGATCACATTACGTAACCTCGGCTACCATTTCTTATTATATAGTTCCACCGGATCCATCCTAGACTATACCTATATTAACTAACTAGCTTCCTCTAACTCCTCTCCAAGTAGTTATAATATTGTACTTAAGCTGTCCGTAACATCTTAGGGTCTATTTTAATTCTATTATAGGATATAATTAAGCCTAAGTATATAACTTTAGATATATAGAACTTATATTTCTTAATATTATATTATAAGCCTATATCTTATAGGCGTTTAAGAACTATTTTAATATATTTTTAATATTTAGAGAGCGAGAATAAGTAGATTAAGATATTATTAATATATATAGTAATTAATATATTAAGAAATTTATAAAGTGTATTATTAATATATTACTAAAATATACTAAGACCGTTCTTTATGTTAAATAGCATTACTAGGTATTTAAAAAGTCCCTATTATATATAAAAAGCTATATACTTTTTATCTCCTTTATATATACGGATTTTATTAAAGGTAGTAACTATATTAAGCTTTATAAAGTACTATAACTTTACTAAATAGTTAAGCATCTCTTAAATTAAGAGAATTGGATATTAGTTTTAAATTATAATTATATTTAGAGCTTAATAATTAATATAGAATCTTAAGTCTCCTCTTAGCTTTTTAATAAAAAGTATAGGTAAAGTAAATAGAGATTAACTAGGGCAAATAAATCCTTTTTTTGGATGCTTATTAAGATATTATAATATTATAAGCAGTTCTTTTTATAATATACTATATAGCGGACCAAACTTTAGTATTATACTAGGCTTAAGTTCTATTTTAAAATTATATTTATCTTAGTACGGGGCTAGTTAGTTTATAAATTATTTTTTAAACTTATTAATTAGATTATAGTACTCTTTAGGTATAAGGGGTTAAGGATTAATTTACTATTTTAGTTCTAGTGCTTTTTTAATATCTTTTATAATTATAGTAAAGATTTTATAATATTATCTTTTTGCTAATAAGATAAAAGGCACAGCCTATATTATATAAATTTTAAGAGGTTTTAATATAACATCTTTATATTCTTTACTATAATTAGCAGTTATAGCCTTATTATATTAGTTTAAAATTTATAGTAAGGGCAACTTATATTATATTAAATTTAAATAGTTATATATATATTTGTAGGGCAAATGGTTTTTTAAGTAATAGCTTTAGTAGTAGGTTATATAGAACTTTAATATTTCTTTAACCCAGCTAATTAAAGAGTTATATTATTTTAGCTATCTATATTTAAGTATTACCTTATAATGCTTTAAAGGTGTTATAAATAGGGAAATATATTTAAGGTATTTGCCTATTTATAATTTTATAAGAGCGTAGTGCATTAGTTTGCTATATATTAAAGGTTTACTATTAAAGCCTTATAAGCTTTAGGGCTTATTAAGTTTCTTTAAATTTAGGCGCTATGTTTTCGCGTAGTTTACATTAATAAAGCCTATACTAGCAGCTCCACTATCTATTAGGATTTATACTTCCTTCTATTTTCCTAGTATTTAAATTTTGCTAAGTATATTAAGGGAATTATGTTATATATTAGCGCTAAAAGAGCCTAGACACTTATACTCTTCTACTTTTTATCCTAACGCGTAACTTAGCCTTATAATAATTAGTTTTCTAAGTTAACGAAGGATAAGGTGCTTTATAGCGTCTAAGTACAATTTATAAAGCGGGTATAGTTTAAGGAATAGGTATAATTTAAGGAGCGGGAGGAACTATAGCGGACTTTTTTAAAAGGGTAAGTTTGGTAGTGCCTTTAAATATATCCTTTTTTACCATATTTAAAGCATTCTCTATTTGCGGCTCGTGTTCTTTATTTATTAGTTCTTAAGGATATATAGGATTAAGCGGTATTAAGGTCCATAGGGTTATAAGTAGGACTTTTAGGTCTTAAAGACGGATTGCGCTTTAAAGTATATACTAGTTTAGTAATATTTTAATATAAGGTATAGTTGGCTTTAGAGAACGAGTTTATTTATTATATTAAAGGTCCTTATTAATTTATTAACATATTATAGCAAATTTGGATAGGTTTTTTTTAGTAGTTCTCTACTTACTAACTAGGCTCTAATTTTATCTAAAATAGCTTATTAAAGGGCAGCAACTCTAGCGGCTTTATTCTAATCTAGTTTACTAATAAGGCCTAAAAATTCTAAAAAAAAGCTAGTAAAGTCTTAGTTCCATTATTATAGGGGTTTAAATTTAGTAATAGCTATATATTCGCGGCTGACGTTATTATATATTTATTCTAGCTAAGAGATAAAGATTTTAAAATTAACGGAGGTGCCGTTATAGAAGAATAAATCTATATTTTATACAGAGTCCTTGCTTAATTAAGACATTCTATAGCTAACCTTACTAGCTTTAGTAGGATATTAATTATAGTTTGTTAAGAGTTTAAAACAGAGCTTGGTTATAAAGGGACGTAGGTTATTTTAGTTTCTATTAAACATTAGAGGATTAGAGAGCTTTTTAGATTTTATAGTAGGTATAGGATTTACTATAGGTATAGATTAAGCTACTATTACTGGTTTAGTGTTTACATTTAATAGGCTAGGTTTAGGTTCTATTATTTTAATCTTATTTATAGGTATTACTATTAGGGTTTATAATATAAGTGCCTTAATATTGCAAAGTTCTTTATAGAGTGCTTCCATTAATTGCTAATACTGGGTTTCCAGTACAGCCTACTGCTAAGCTAAGGCGTCTATAAAGGACTATTATATTATAGTTAACTATTCCCTAACTAGGGATATAATACTTACAATTATTAAAGGGGATTCAGGTTTATTTGCCATTTTAATAATAGTTGTTTTAACGCAACGTAATATAAGAGCGCGAAGAGGCTTTAGGGAAGATTTAAAGGAATAATATAAATTCTATCTAATATAAGGGTATATAACTCTTATAGAGTATAAGACGTTATATAAAGAGGAGAAAGGAATATAGGAAGCTTATAACTAAATATTTAAGGGTCTTAGTAGTAGACGCGTGGGCATAAGCGCACGCGGGTTTTAATAGGTTTCGACCAAATTCCATTATATTAGTGGAATTTGGTGGAATTTAATCAAGTTAGTGGAATTTGGCAGAATTTAATTAAAGCGTCAGAATTTATCTATTGAGTGTTTTACTAAGACATTCCTACTGTAACTGGGCTAGTCCTATTATATTAAGTTTTGTTCCCTAAACCTAACTCTATAAAGCCTATATTGCGACCACGCTTTATATATAATAATTTGCCGCTACTACTTATACGATCTTTTATAAGCTTTACAGTATTAAGCAATTACTTTACGCGGCAGATTTTGTTAAAGAGGTATTTAGCGGTTCTTACCTATTAGGCAAAGTTCTAATAGAAGAGCTCTGCTTATAGGTAGGCTGGAAGACATAAAAACTAAAAGTCTATCTATTACTTAGGATTAATAAAAGGGGTATATAAGAAGAGGTCCTTTAAGCTACGCATATAGGCTAGGAAGATATTAAACCTCTAGTTCTTTTTTATAACAGCCGTATAGTATATAGTAGCGTTATTAAAGCGTCTTACTATAGCGTAGTCGGTAAGCATATGGGCCATATAAGCATGTGGGCTATATTAAAACTTACTAAAAATTGGGAAATTTATACTCTAATATCTTAACAACCACTTAATAATAAATTCTAATAATTTAGATTTAGACTTTTATATACACTTTATAGCTTTTATTAAGGTTGCATTGTAATTAGTTTAGTAGTTTTTAAGATATTAAAATTTAGGGGCTTTTGGAGGCCAAATTAAGGCCAAATTACTATATCTTAAAAACTACTAAACTAAAAACAATGCAACTTTAATAGAAGCTGCAAAGCGTATATAACAGTCTAAATCTAAATTATTAGAATTTATTATTAAGTGGTTGTTAAGATATTAAAGTATAAATTTAGTGAGTTTTGATGTGGCCTATATGCTTACGTAGCCTATATGCTTACTAACTACGTTAGGGTTCCTAATCTGGTTTTAAATTATAGTCTTAAACTTATCTTATAGTAAGGGACCTTTATCTTTAGTGCCTAGCTAGCAATAAACTAGTGTAATAGGACTAGCCTAGTTATAGTAGGAATATCTCGGTAAAACACTTAACAGATAACTATCTAAAACTGTCTATAATTGTCCGCCACAATCCACTGTTTTCCATTAGCGCCATAACACTAAAGTCTGTTAAAGACCGCATATATATATACGTATATATTAACTACCAAAACCCCTAACTGTTTAATTATACAATTCTCTTGTTATTCCTTTCTTTTTCTTATATAACGTCTTATTCTATACAAGAGCTATATACCCTTAAATTTAGATAGAATTTATATTATTCCTTTAAATCTTCTCTAAAGCCTCTTCGCGCCCTTATACTATATTATATTAAAATCACTATTATTAAAATAGCAAACAAACCTAAATCCCCTTTAATAACTATAAGTATTATATACCTAGTTAGGAAACAGTTAACTATAATATAACAGTCCTTTATAGATGCCTTAGCTTAACAGTAGGCTGCACTAAAAGCCCAGTATTAATAATTAATAGAAGGACTCTGTAAAGAACTCTATAATATTAAAGCACTTATATTAGAGACTCCAATACCGCCTATAAATAAAATTAATATAACTATATTTAAGCCTAGCCCCTTAAACATAAACTCTGAACTAGTAATAGTAACTTAACCTATATCTATAATAAATTCGACACCCACTATAAAATCTAAAAAGCTTCTTAATCCTTTAATATTTAATAGAAATTAAAATAATCTATATCTCTTTATAACTAAGCTCTATCTTAAACTTTTAATAAACTATAATTAATACCCTATTAAAGCTAGCAAGGTTAGCTATGAAATATCTTGTTTAAGTAAAGATGCTATATATACTATAGATCTATTCTTCTATAACAGCACCTTTATTAATTTTGAAATCTTTATCTCTTTATTAGAATAAATATATAATAACGCTAGCTATAAATATATAGCTATTACTAAACTTAAAAACCTATAATAACGGAACCGAGACTTTACTAGCTTCTTTTTAGAATTTTAGGCCTTATTAGCGAACTAGATTAGAATAAAGCTACTAGAGTTGCTACTCTTTAATAAGCTATTTTAAATAAGATTAGAGCCTAGTTAGTAGGTAAAGAACTACTAAAAAACCTATCTAAATTTGCTATAATATATTAATAAATTAATAAGGACCTTTAATATAATAAATAAAACTTATTCCCTAAAGCCAACTATACCTTATATTTAGAACTTTATTATTTATATCAACTTAATGATATAAGTGAGTTATATCCAGGGGCACGAAATACGTATAGTATTGTATGCTCGTTTGGATGGTGGTAACTGTCAATTCTATTAAGGTAGACTACGTGGTCTATATACTGACGCGCCCTCCCCCCTAATTAGTTATAAGCAAGTGGTTAGTGCACCAAACGCATAAGTACGCGTTTAGTACAACAGGTGCTGTAATTATACACTGGCGGTACTTAAAGATAGACCCACTTGTATATAACCTCCGTAATTGCTTTTAATAGGACCGTAAAACACAAAAGAAATACATAGGAAATCCCTCCCGAGGTACCTTCTAGGCTGCCTTCCAAACGGTGCTTTAAGCTAGCCGTAAGTCCTACTTACGGCCCGTAAAATAAACCATACGGCCTTTCAACGGACTATAAATAAACTATACGGCCTTCTAACGGGCTGTAAATGAACCATAAGTGCTCTATTAGTTACGTTCCACCCATTCTATAACCTTTAGATTAAGCTTATTTATATTAATTAGGGTTTTTAGAGCTTAATACGGCTTTGCCTTAGTCATAGCGTCCACTAGGTTGTCTCCGCTACTAATCCATTTAACCTCTATAATCTTACATCGTTCATAGGCCTAACGCAAGCATATTAGGTTAACTATAAGCCTCTTCTCCTGTGTTGTACCTAGTTTAACTAGGCAGTTATAAAGGGACTTTAAGTCAGTGCATAGGACTAAAGGTAGTTGCTCTAATTATAGGATCTTCTGGATTGTTAACTTAATTGCAGCTGCTATATCAAAGCTATAAGCTAGTATATATAGTTCAGAAGCTAGTACACTACGGGTTACTTATTTGCATTTAATTGAAGACCAATACAGTATATTTACGTCCTGATTACAGTCTATAAGTACAATTACAAAACCGATTTGCAACAATAGGTCCCTATTATTAGCAAAGGAGGCATCCGTAAATACTAGTACGCTAAGGGAATTTAGGTCTAGTGGTATAAAAGTAAGTCCCCTTATTATATTGTCAATTTGCCACTAAATACGCTTATTAAGCTGCTTAACATTTTCCTCTTATAGATCTATTACCTGGGCCGCAAAGGATAAGTTGTAGGCAGATTTAAGTTAACAGACTATGGCAATATAGGCGCCTCTTACATGCTGTGGTGGTTCTGCCGGCTTGGTGGTGGAATACATTATATAATATATAAGATATTAAGGAACTTTAACTAGCAGTTAAAGTTGTCTAATTAGTTAGATTTGCCTTACTAAGGCCTACTGCAAAGATATTAGTTCTGCTTACCGCCTTAACTAAGCTAATAGCGATTTTCTATTCTAGGGATAGAAAATCTTAATTAGTCTATTTAACGATTAGAACCGGTAAAACTCTACACTACTATCTAATGTAAATATACAAGACGTAATAAGTTATAAGTCTTAACTAAAATAAATTATTTTAGACCTTTAGCTAAAGGGAGGGTGGTACTATAATAGGACTAGCCTAGTTATAGTAGGAATATTGTGACGGCTTGAACAAATGCCGCACGGCTTAAATAAATGCAACGTGTGCTTAAACAAATGCTGTATTATAAAGATATCAAGGTAAGGAGCAAGAGAAGGTGGTGAGGCCACGTCTATGTATATATGCCAAGTCGTAAGCGAACCCCTGACTAGGTGACGCGCCCCAGCGCCGTTACAAATATCTTGGTAAAATACTTAATAGATAACTATCTAAAACTGTCTGCGATTGTCTACTACAATCCACTATTTTCTATTAGCGCTATAACACCAAAGTCCGTTAAAGACCGTATGTATATATGCGCACGCATTAACCACCAAAACCCCTAACTGTTTAATTATACAATTCTCTTATTATTCCTTTCTTTTCCTTATATAACGTCTTGTTCTCTATAAGAGCTATATACCCTTAAATTTAAATAAAATATATATTATTCCTTTAAATCTTCCTTAAAGCCTCTTCGTGTCCTTATAACTAGTTAGGTAATTATCTTCTCTTTTATAAGACCTTTAATGGCCCATTACGTGCGTTACTTACAGTTACAGTTAGTGTTATTGACTTTAAATCGGTTCTTAACTACGGCGATCTAGCGGTTAAAATGCTGTTAAGTAGTACCTCTAATATTAGGTAATAACTTCTTGTCACAGAACCCCACCGTAGGGGCCTCCATAGGAGAGCCCCGTGCTCTTACATACACCTCGCGTACAGCTTACATCAGCTACGCGTAGGTATATTACCTCCTTACGCCCTCGACCCTTACGATCGATCGCGTAGCGTCTTGTAGACTCCCTAAATACATACGTTCTATAGCTATTGCCCCCATCTTATAACATTACGTTATACCTTTTTTATTACCGACGCTTAGCCTATAACCAATTCTACGTCTCTATAATACTATAGGCGCTGCCAGAAGCAGTGTATCTTCCACCTTATACTTTTAAAGAACTGATAATAGTAAAACGAAATTCCTTACTAGCCACTATATTAAATTAAAGAATAATCTAATACCTATATTAAACCCACAATGCCAATTAATCCTAGGAGGATTTAATTTACTAACTATAGCCTTAACCCCTAAAGGGAAGCCTAGTGGCTTAAAAAACTACAACAACCTTAATAAGGTAGACATTAACAATATCTTATCCTTTATTAACTATATAACTACGGATAAATAAGCTAAAGGGCTACCACCTATTAAGATTAAGATATAAGACGCCGAGACTTTTTTTTAAAAATAGTAGCATAAGAACCTAATAAATACTACTACCTTCTATAGAACTACTATCTAAAGCTTACACAAGCTAAGATGCGTGTTGCCTAAAATTATAATATTATCTAAGACCTATAAGCTTATAAGGCGCTCGCCAACAACATATGCTAAGAGATTAAAGATAATTTCCGTGTGTCTAAACGCGACGTCTAATAATTGAAGAAGGCTAAGATTATACTTATTGCTATAGTTACGGAAAGAGAGGGTATAATTAAATACCTACAATCTTAGCTTAATGAGTATATTTATAATAATACTAGACACCCCTCTATTGTATATAACGCTACCTAAGTCTCTACGTCCCTAGAAATCTTATCTACCTAAACTGCCACTATAGGGTCTAATATACGCTACCCTAATCCCCTAATCTTTTAGGGTAACCGCAAGGAATACAGCCACTAGAAGATATAAGTCTATAAAAAACTAACCTAAAGCGCCTACCTTTTCCCCATAGAAGATGCTAAGATTGGCTATATTATCGGGCGAATAAAGGCATCCTGTTTAATAGGCTCTTTACTTAATAGGAGACTAGCAGTCCCTAGAAGTGGCAGTCTTACTAGGAAGCCCTTAAGGACCTTAACTAAATATACCGCGACTATAACCTAGTGGCTACTAGTTAGGCCAAACTATGTGCCCTAAAGATAAGTCCCACTGAATTATTTAACAAGTTCTATATTAAATTCTAAAAATATACCAGAGTCCTTACCTAAGATAATACTAAAGACTAGGAAGATCTTCTTAAAAAAGTTACTTATTACCTTAGTCACGCAGCCGCCAGTCACAACTATAATGTTTATAATATAGTAGCAGCCCTACGGAAGATTAAATAACAGCTAAACTAGATTGCTACTATAAACCCCCACCTAAAAACCTCCTTATAGAAGCCCTTTGGACCTACTAAACTACTAACGCCTACTATCCTAAGCAACACTACTGGTTCTAATATTGACCTCTTTATACTAACCTTCCCATAAAAGCTACTAGATGGAGAATATAAGCTACTCTAGAAGCTAAAGCATTGCTATAAATGCCGTTAAAAAGGCTATTATAGCTATAGCCCAAACTGCCTAATAGTTAAGTTTAGCGGCTGCCGCCTAATACTTAACCTAGTACCTTAAATACTAAATATATTGCTATATACCACTACTATATAAGATAAAGACGCAGTAATAGCGGTAAAGTTAGATATAGAAATGGAAAACGCTAAGTCCTAGCCCTAAGTTATAGGCTGGGACGTCTTAATAATAAGGGGATCTATATATTAGCCTACTTAATAGATAACTTAGTAAAAATAAATAGACGGAAATAGATAGTTTTACCTATAATAGGAATTACTACTAAAAAATAATATAAAAGCCGTTCTATAATTAATTGTGGGGCTACTAATAAATTTATAAACACCTAATTTATGCGCACTTATAATTTACTTACCTTACCCTTTACTAAAGCCCACGCCCTATAACTTGCTAATAGTAGTTATACCGCATAGAAGATTACCTATATGGTATAACTCTACCTAGATATAAACGGGCACTAGGAAGAGCTCTGGGCCTATATTATACTACTTACTAACTACCCTATTATCCTTAAAATAAACTGGCTTAAATAATATAACCCCACTATTAACTGGAAAAAGAGAGAAGTAACCTTTAACTCTAAATACTATAGAGAAACTTGCTTAAGGTATAGCCTAGCCACCTTTACCTACTCCCTAGGATATTAACCTAAGGAACCTATTATTACCCTACCTATAACTAACTGTCACTATATAAGTGCCGCGGCCTTCTACCGTATAGTATGTAGAAAAGGCTAAATTGTTACCACAGCCTCCTAATTATAACTATATAAGCTTAATAAAGAATAAGACTATGTCCTCTATAGTAATAGAATAAATATAGTTAACCTCCTAAAAAATAATGCCCTTATAGAACTCTACGGACTTTCACCTTTAGACTTTAAGAAGTTTATAAAGCTTAAAAAAGGACTTACTAATAAGGAACTCCGCAAGCTCCTCCCTAAGAGGTACTATAACTTATTAACGTATACTTATAAAAGAGCGTAGATATACTTCCTCTATATTAACCTAATAACCATACCATTAATACTAAATAAGGAAAAACATTACCCTATAAGAGACCCTACCTAATATTAAAAGACAACTTCTAGTTATTAAAAAGTATATTAACAAGCACCTTAACAAAGGGTTTATTTGTCCTAGTATATCCCTAGCAGCCGCCCCTATTCTCCCTACTAAGAAGGCAGAAAGAGGTATTTAATTCTATATTAACTATAAAGGACTTAACGCTATTACAATTAAGAACTAATACCCTATACTGCTTATATATAAGACTCTTAAGCGGCTTAGCTAAGCCAAAATGTATACTAAGCTTAATATTATTACCGCCTTTAACCGCCTCTAAATATGGGAAGGTAATAAATAGAAAACCATATTTACATCGCGCTTTAGCCAGTTTAAATATACCGTTATACCCTTTAGCGTATATAACGGCCTAGGCAGTTTCTAAAGCTATATTAATAATGCCTTACGGGACTACCTTAACAACTTCTGCTCTATGTACCTAGATAATATACTTATTTATAGCAATAACCCTTTTAAGCATACCGAGCACATTTAAAAAGTCCTATAGTGCCTTAGGGATATAGGACTTTATATTAGCTTAAAGAAGTATAAATTCTTAGTTATAGAAGTAAAATACCTTAGACTAATTATTACTACTAAGGGTGTTTGTATGGACCCTAAGAAGGTATATATAATTACTAAATAGCAAACCCCTAATTGTATTAAGGACGTATAAGCCTTCCTTAGTTTTGCCAACTTCTATTAAAAGTTTATATACAACTTCTTAGGTATTATAGCACCACTTATAGCAATAATATAAACAAAAGGCCTTTCTATAAAAGGAAGAAAAATATATTTATATTTTACCTAGATACCTAAATATAAGAAGGCGTTCTAAGACTTTAAAGATGCTTTTACTAAAGTACCTATCCTAGCTTATTTTATACTAGGATAATAACTCTATTTTAAAACTAACTCCTTAGACTATATTAATATAGGCATTTTCTTCTAGATAGGTAATAACGGCCTCCTCTACCTAGTCGCATTCTACTTATTTAAGCTTATACCATAAGAATATAACTATAAGATCTATAATAAAGAACTCCTTGCCATTATATAAGCGTTTAAGGAATTCTAACCAGAACTCTCCTTAGCAGAACCTAACTAGCCAACTAAAGTCCTTACGGACCATTGTAACCTTAAATACTTTATAACTATAAAATAGCTAAACTAACGCTAAGCACGCTAGAATGAGTTCCTCTCTAGTTTTAACTTTAAAATTGTATATAGGCTAGAAGTATAAGGTACTAAGCCTAATAGCCTAATATGTCGCTTATAAGACCTTCCTTAGTCTAAAGATAACCCCTATAACTAGTTCCAATAATAGACAATCTTAAAAGCATAAAATTTAGCCCTAGGCATACTACCTATAATAGAGCCAACTATACCTTAGCTTTATATAACAGAACTAGAGTTACCTCCTAAAATTAATAAGCTTATTACTATAGTATATAACACCTCTATTAACCTATTACTGTAAAGAACGCCGGCACCTATATAATACCTACTAACCTCTAAAGCTTAGGCTAGATTAATATGGCAGCCTTAGAAGTAAAAGAGAATAGGCTCTATTATAGAGGCCGCCTATTTATTCCTAACTTAGAAAATCTATAATAGTAACTAATCTAAATAGCCTACAACCTCTAATTAAGCGGCTACCTAGGTAAAAAAGGAACCTATAAGCTTCTTAGCTGATACTACTTCTAGCCTAAAATAATAGACTTAGTTAAACGCTTTATAGGCGCCTACTATAGTTATAAGCGCGCTAAGGCCTTTAATATAAAGTACTAAGGACTACTATACCCTCTACTAGTACCTATACAATAATAGGCAGATATTGCTATTAATTTTATTATTAACCTACTACCCTATAAATAACGGGGCCGTACCTATAAGAACATCCTTATAATAATATACCGACTTATAAAGAGCGCTACTATATCCTAACTAAAGGCATAGCCGTTAGTAACGTTACTAATACCTTCCTTTATAAAGTCTACTAATTATATAGGTTACCTAACTTAATTATATCCAACTAAGGCATATAGTTTAACTCCAATATATAGAGACAAATCTACTAACGCCTTAGCATCTCCGTTAAATGTCTATATCCTTTTACTATAAAACCGCTAGATAACCGGAAAACGCTAATATTAGCATAAAAGTATACCTACGATAGGTAGTCGCCTATAGTTAAAATAACTGGGTAGATTACCTTCTACTAGGTAAATTCGCAGTAAATAACTACGTCTTAACCACTATAGGATTTACACCGTTTTTTACAAATAAGGGTTATTACCCCTAATCTAGTATAGAGCCACTAGAACCTATTAAAAAGAAATTGCTATATAGAAAACGCCTTAAAATGCTACTTACCGACTAGCATGCAGACTGTATAAAAAATCTACTTAACTACTATAAGGGAGAAATGGCCTAGGCTTAAGCAAAGCAGGCCTACTTCGCTAACTGTTATAAAACGCCACCACCGGAGATGCGTGTTGGCGACTAGGTATAGCTAAATATATATAATATCTCTACGCAGAGGCCTATAAAGTCACTTAATTATAAGAACCTTAGCCTATACCCAATTAAACAAGTTATTAATAGGGGAGCTGTATATAAGCTAGAGCTCTTGCCTGCCCTAGCCACCTGTGGGATATAGCCCGTATTTTACCTATAGCTACTATACCTTTACTAGCCTAACCCCCTATTGGGATAGATATAGCTTAAACCCCTACTAGTACTAATCCAAGATAAAAATAAAGACGAGAACTGTGAAGGCTCAGTCAAAAGAACAGAATCTATTGGTAGCCAGTGAACGAGGATTCCAAGACGAGGACTGGAAGAAGGTCGAGGAAAGGACACGTCTATATACATGGGCCAAGGCTCTAAGCGAGGAGCCCCTGACTAGGGTCTGTATCAGTGCCGTAACAAGAACCATAAGGAATGGACTATTAAACAAATTATTAACTCTAAATACTTTAGTAAAGGCAGAGGACGGCGGCTCTACTATAGAGCTACCTATATAGGATTTGACATAGATTAGCTAGAATGGCAACTATAGGAAGACTTTAAAAATGCAAAGGACCTAATTAGCAATTTTTACTATGCGAATCTATAGAAACCGGGCCTAAGTAGAGATTTTGTACCTAATCCTCTATAAAAGCCCTTATAGAGTTAAACCGTTATATATTACTACGTAAGGGCAAATTGCTATTAAATTGCCGCAGATTGCTATTATGTAATGGCAAAATGCGATTATATAACTGGAATATTAATAAGATGTCCAGGAACTTTAACCAGCGGTTAAAGTTATCTAATTAGTTAGATTCTTGGGTGCTAAGCCTTATTACATAACGTTGTTTTAAGCCCTTAGTAATACCCCCTTACTTTTCCTTCTCTATACCTTAAATGTCCCTTTTATATATATATAGCAATCACAGCGTCGCCGGAGCTCCACCTCTATAAGAGGGGGGGTAGTGTCACGGAACCCCACCGTAGGGGCCTCTATAGGAGAGCCCTGTGCTCTTGCGTACACCTCGCGTATAGCTTACGTCAGCTACGCGTAGGTATATCACCTCCTTACGCCCTCGACCCTTACAATCGATCGCGCAACGTCTTATAGACTCCCCGAATACATATGTTCTGTAGCCATTGCCCCCGTCTTATAACACTTCTTAACTAAGGCGTTAAGATTTGTTTAGCGTATATGTTCGCTATATAACTTATACTCTTTACTAAAAAGGTAACGGGAGGACTTTGTTAAATTAATAATGCTCTATAAGTTAACTATTTTCTTAGCCAGCTTATCTAGCTCCTTTATATTAGCAGTATTTAGTAGGACGCTGGTAATCTTGCTAAGCTTTTGTTAAGCCTAGGTATATAAGTTAAACTAGTCTCCAGCGTTTATAGGTGGCTAATTATTTTAAGGTTTAGAAGGTGGCTTAGATTCTACTAGTATATTTTTAGCGGTTTTGTCTATACTAGATCCTAAGGCGTTTAGCGGTTATATTATTAGCGTATTACCATTAGGTATAGGCGTTAGTTGTTTTTTCAGAGGTATTATAGAAAAATTAAACCGGCTATCCTTCTAAGGGGATTAGTAAGGATTTAAATATAAGATAAGGATATGGATAGGGAGCTTAATAATGGAATAATAGGGTATATTATATAGACAGACAAATCCTTAAGGGAAAAGGAGGAGTCTGTATACAAGGTAAGAAAGGGTTTTCCCTAGGTATATACAGCGTATATACCTTACAGGCAAGTTACCCCTAGGTTGCCCCAGAGTCGTCTATACCTTACGGCTATATAACTATCTACTTAGGTTTTACCTAATAAAGCGCTAGTTAATTACTTCCCTAAAGAGTAAAAATATAAAGCCTTTGGTGCTCTTCTAACTAATAAAACTATTACTAAATATAGCGTTGCTTGTATAGATAATAATCTAACTTCTAATATTCCTACTTAAGTATTTAATCGCAAAAGTTCTTATTTAATATAGGTATATAATTACTTAATTAACTGCGGCTTTATACGGAGGTAATAGATTATAAAGAAATTCTGCTAGCTTACTTAAGGCTTAAGTAGCGTTAGGTTATATAATATAGGTAGCGTAAAGTAGTAATCTAACCTTTTTTAAATATATATAGACCTACTACTTAGAGGCCTATTCTAGATTAGGTAAGAGATCTTCTATACTTATTAGTATATATACTAGACAAAAGTCTTTTAAATAGAAGGTGCTGGCAATATTATTAATATAGGAATTTTAGTAGAGCTAAAGCTTCTATTAAGGTTAATTACGAAAAACTCTAATTCCTAAAAACTAGGTTAATTCTCCTAGGTTTTTAATCTTATACTTTATTATTAGCTATTCTTTAAAGAGTTAAAGCTTTAGTAAGTCTTCTATACAGCAGGCTGCTACAATATTATTAATATAGAAGAATATAATTAGCTAGTTATTATAAAATAGATATAATTATTTATTAACTGCCGTTAGACCTAGGGACGTTAGTATAGTTAAGAACTTATTAAGCCAAAGTAGTAGTAATTATTAGAGACTATATAAAGCTCTTTAAAGGAGTAGATACCTACCCTTCTATTAAAAGCTATCTGGAAACTTAATATAAACTATCTTATTAATAAGGCTGTTGGTAAATGCGTTAACCATATTATACTACTAAGTCTTTAAATTAAATGCAGCAACAATTACTATTATAGCTCTAAATATTTTAGCTATAAGGGTTACTACATATATATCCTTTTTACTAAGTTGTTATAAGTTACCTTATATATAAAGACGGGCTTTAAATTTAACTAAATATCTATTAGTATTAAACTTATAAGTAAACACCTAGGTAATAGGTATAATATTAAACAACACTGTCCATTTAACAGACTTAAATATCCCTTACTACTTAAGATTATTATATTCTTTATTAGCGGCTTCTATAAAGCCATCTTTATATAAGTAAGCTTAAAGCTCCTTTTGGCTATGTAGTAGTAGTAGAAGCTTATTATAGTATAATTACTTCTAGTAGTGTCTAATTTTAGTAGTAAAAGCTCTATAGAAGGCAGGAAGGGTATCTAATTACTTAATATCTATTAAGTAAGCTGCTTAACGCATTAAGAGCTTCTTAGTTCTTCTACCTTCTATAACATTAACATCGCCTATATCGCCTATAATCTTCTATCTTAGATAGGCTTCTTCTTTAGGAATAAGTTTAAATTAGGGTCTTTAATTAATTAAGGAACTTAATAGGTCTATATTTATAATATTTAATTAAGGTTTTAGCGTCTTAGCTAGGGTAGGGAGGCCAGGTATAAAGTTATCCTTTAAAAATTATAAGCTAATTACGTTATCATTTTAATCTATCGCTTAATCTTAATTTTTATTAGCATCCACCTATTAACTTCTACTACTATCTGCCTTATTCTCCTTATCTAATATCTTATTAAGGTCTTCCTAAAGCGTCCTATTACTATTTAACATATTAATTACCTCTAAAATTTAATTAGCGCGTTTTTAGAGCAGATCTATAAGATTTAGCTAACTATTATTAAAGAGCAATTGCTTATTAAACGTCACGTCTCTTATTTAAATTACCTTTTTTTCGCTAGGTATATAGACCTTATAGATATTTATTGACTAGTACTTAACTAGGTATCTAATATAAGCCCTTAGCTAAAGCTTTTGCGTATATAGGATATTATATTTAAATAGGTAAGCTCTATAGCCATATATTTATAGGTAAGCTATATTTAGCTTTAATAGCAAAAACCCTAGTATTAACTAAAGCTTCTTAAAAGGTATTATCTAGCTAAACTAGGCGTTTAGTGTCCAATTAATTAAATATACTATAGCTTTAGTAAATTCTAGCTAGAGCTCTTCTAATAATTAAGCTTCGATTCGCATATAATAAGACTTAATAATAATTACCCCCCTAAAACGTTTAGTAGAACTATTCTAAGACTTTATATATAGGGCCGATTTCTTTAGTAATATTCCTTTTTAAGTTCTCTAAGCATTTGTTACGGAACGAGGGCGGTGGCTATAAGACGTATGTATTTAAGGAGTCTATAAGACGTTGCGCGATCGATTGTAAAGGTCGAGGGCGTAAGGAGGTAATATACCCACGCGTAGCTGACGTAAGCTGTATGTGAGGTATACGTGGGAGCACGGGGCTCTCTTATGGAGGCCCCTGCGTTCGGGTTCCGTAATAGCATTAAACTTACTACCTAAGGACGTTTTGCTATTAATTTAAATGATTATAATCTTTAGGTTATATTAACGCTCCACCCTATTTAAATATTGTATAATTACTTATATTATCAACAACTTATAGGTAAAGGTTTTTACCTTATTTATACGCAGATATTTATTATAGAAATATATTGTCCAGATATGTCTATTATACGCCATAATCTCTAAAAATAAGTCAATATATACTTAGTAAAAGGGCCTAGTTGCCTTACTAGTAGGTGTTCTTCTTAATATAATTTTATAAGCCTTATTAACAGTACAGGTCTTATAGTCAATTATTACTAAACCTTAAAGTTTCGCACCACCTACTTCCTAGGGCAAATGTTTAATTATATTAGGTTTTATATAGCCTAGTCTTTTATACTAGAGTTCGCCTAATACTTCCTAATTAGAAAGGGGGTCTTATAATTAGATTGTAAATAAGGCCTTACTTAGGGTCCTTGGTTATAGCTTATTATACTTAAGTATTAATTAGTTATAATAGCTCTTATAAAAAGCAAACATTTTATAATTGTTCTTATAATATAGTAAGTTCTTTTTATTGTCCCATTATATATTCTTTTTATTAAACTTCTTTAGATAGGCTAAATTTGTATAAAAGGCTAGTATATATACTATATTAGCTAAGAAGATCTTTTTAGGACCTAATAGCGTCTAGATAGTAATTACTGCTATCCCTATACCCTTAATTAGATTAATACCCATTCCAGTATATATAAAGTTATTACTTAGTTAGAGCTTGTTAATAAATCTTAATTAATTATTAATAACATATATTATAGTTCTATTGTTAAGAATTACGCCATTATATAGCTTATAGTCAGTACCTACTTTATAGGTACCTATTTAATATACAATAAAGGTACTGTTATTTTCCCTTTAACCTCTATCTAAGTTTAGTATAGCTTCCTTTTCTAAAGACTGCTTCCTAACCTTTTTAAGTATTCGCTTATACTATTCTAGGGTATTAGTAATCTTTTCCTTAACCTTTTTAGCCGTAGCTTTATCTAATTTCTCGTCCTTTAATTAAACCGACTTATTAATATAAGGATAATTTTGGAACTGATAAACAGCTTCGCAGTAGCACATTAGGGTATCTTTCTTCTATACTATTCTAGAAGGGGTAGTAGTAGGGGCCTTATTATTAGGGGCCTTATCCTTAAAAGCCTCGTCCTTAAAAGCCTTATTAATTAACTTGCCCTAAAAGCTTACTATATTAGCGCTAAACTAAACTCTATTCTTCTATTAAGCGGTTTTTAATCTTTAATAGTTCTAATATATGTTAACCAGTTAATATATAGATATTATATAGTTACTAGCCCAGTTATATTTGATAAATTTAACCCTCTATATTAAGGCCTAATTTAGTAATACTAGCTCTACCGCTATTAGAAAGTCTTTAATTACTTAGTCGCCTTATACATCTAGCAGCTCAATCTTTTAATAGTTATTATATATTTCCCCCCACTACTATAGCTAGGCCTTAAAGTTCTAGTTCTTTAGGCCCTTTTTAACCTTAGCATATTAAGTAGATAGGTAGAGCTAATATACTATATTAGTAGGGGTAACTCTCTCCTTAAGAGCCACTAGGGTATTATATACTAAGTTAATACCTAGTATATAGGTATTAAGGTTCCTAGCTACTATACTAGTAATAGAGCTTTGTAAAGAGGTTAAAGCTATCTTCTTCTTTTTATATTCCTTTTCTACTATCTTATATCTCTTATAGAGAATTTAAAGCTTATCCTTCTTATCTTTAGAGAGAGTTATATAGGAGATTATTCCTAGCTTTATATCTTAAGGCCTAAAAAAGACTAGTTTAATTAGTTAGGGCAACTAATCCTATTTGGTTAAGGGGTTAATATATTCCTATACATCTTCTATTTAAGCTTAAAGCCTAATAAGGTTAATCCATTTATCCTAATTAGCTTAGCTCGATAATATTACCGTTATAGTAATAGTCTAAGTAAGTGGTTAAGAAGTTATTTTAAAAGGTGCTTATAGGAAGGATAAAAGATTTAATAATAAATAGCAATTTAATAAGGGGTAGAATTAATTAAATAGGAGCAATACGGCAAGCAACCCAGGCTTATAACTGTTAATTAGATATCCATATACCAATTATAAAAAAAGAATAAGGACTCTGTCTATTAAAATATGGTTCTAAGACCTCTATATATACATAAGGAAAGGCATAGAAAAGGAAAGAGAAGGAGGGTAGGGGGTGGCAATAGAAACAAGGAGTAGGTGTCCAAGTCAAGACGGGGTAGGTGACCGAGTCAACGACTGACTCAATGACCGAGTCAATGGGTAGGTAGTTGAGTCGGGGTAGTAAGGACCTGATTCGGGTCGACAAAGTCTGTAGTCAAAGCCTAATCAGCTGTGTCCTTCTTTGCTGGAATGGCTACGAGTCTCCTGCCGCTGAAGATCTTTCTACCAGAACCTCCACTCCCTTCCGCACTACCGTCCGTTATTGTAATAGTCGGAGTAGGCGCACTCGCCGGAATAGGAACAAAGGTGAGAATGAGTCCTTTCCTTTCTTCCTAAGAGGTGCTAACGACGGATCAAGATATCGAACGGCTGTACCTATGGACACATGCTCTGCGGACCCTCACGGCTCAGTGGTCGTTCTTCCATTGCGGTGGCGACTTTCTTGCCAGTGGCAATGATAACCCGTCACCTCGTTCATCGTTCATCCTCATCTCCCAAACGACGTCTGTCCTCGAGAAGTTCCATGCTACGCTCCAACATACCCATCCACTTCGACCGTCACTTCACTCCTGGTCCTCGCAGCAGCCACGATCATCCCTGCCTAAGCCATTCCTCGACTAATCGCCAACATTACATTGAGCGCCGAGAAACACACCCAGACTCCCCGTAAGAACTGCTGCTCAGTTCCTGTCTGGCTTGGAGTTCGGATTGGGCTTCAACCTGACTCAAATGAGCTCGCCCTCGAAGGTCCTAGGATTCCTTTCGTTTCCAAATTTTGACGCATGGGACTCCTCTATGGGCTTGGTAATTCTTTTCGGCGTGGTACCGAATTTGATCGAAATACGACTACGAGGTTTCAGTAACCCGCCTTCTCTCAATACCCGTTTCGAATGGCCAACGAAGACGATCAAAGATACGGATTGGAAGTTCGTGCTCGGTGCAGCGGTATTTGGCGTAGGATGGTGTCAGACGGACAAGTCACTCATAAGAACTCTGTCGATTGAGGCTGGCTCTAGAAGCTCTCTATATACATAAGGTAGGGGCAAAGACTTGACGACGACGCTGACGACGATTTGTAACTGCGTCGACGTACGGTGATGTGCACGACCAGCTTCACCCCCCCCTTTAGCGAGTTGCAGATTTGGTACGGGTATCCAATTTCGCCTGATTGCCGCCAGCTATACATAGTAATTGTAGCGAAGCCGTATGCTTGGCTGCAAGAACTTTACTTCTGGCGGACTTGCGACCGGCTTCCTCCGCAGTGTCGTGATCTTTGTCAAATATCGTAAGGTTTCCACCCGTACGGTATTGCCAAATTTCATCGGCAATTGAAGAGACAGCGTTGTATTTGCGTTTTGGCGGCCATAACGGAGGCGTAGTTAAGGGGGAGAAGAGGAAGCGTACGTCTTCAATTTGGTTCTCCTGGCCAACCGCGAATCTCCAGGGCAACCAACGAAGGTCTTGCCAAAAGAGGCTAGCGGCTTGGCAAGGTAAGCCTTGGCGAGAAGGTCTGGGAACAAGACAACCGTGGACATACTATTGATGTGCACGACCAGCTTCACCCCCCCCCTTTAGCGAGTTGCAGATTCGGTACGGGTATCCAGTTTCGCCTGATTGCCACCGACTGTACATAGTAATTGTAGCGAACGGCTGTGGCTACGCGCAAGGACCTTTTTGGTTGCCCTGGAGAATCGCCTTAGAAGGTCTAGTACACGGTTTAGATTTTTGTTAGTCCCGCGCGGGGTATTTAGGCCTTTATACACCTACTTTAAGCCAAATTATCTCAACTTCTATAGCTCCCTAAGTTATTCCTAATAGCCAGAATTACTAAATTAAACCTAGCGAAGAAGACTATGTTACCCAATTTGCCCAATTCTAATTTGTTATTTTATTGTCGCGCCCAACGCCCCTAAGTTATAGCAGCTATACCTCTCCTATAACCATCGCCACCCTCTTCCTACCATAGCTAGAGTACCCAAACTAATAAGCTAGCTTTAAATAATAATTAAGGACTATAAGTCTTTTATTTAGAACGCAAAAGAGTTAATTTAATATTAGAATAGCTGCATAAGCACCACTGGGGCATTGCAACTTTTATTAAGCATTATATAACCACTTCCGGCCCTTCTAATTAAAATACGCCAGAGTAATATGCAAATAGGTTATAGAAGGTAATATTTAAAGAGCCAGAAGTTAAGGAACGGCTTATAATGTATAGTAATTGCTAACTAGAAAGGCTTTATTAAGAACCTCTATATGTTACAGACGCTTTAAGTACAATGTTATAACTACTTAGAGAGGAGTTGGCGGAAGCTAGTTGGTTAATATAGGCACGGTCCAGGATAGATCCGGTGGAACCATATAACAAGGAATAGTAGCTAAGGTCACGTAGTGTTAAACATATTAACTATATTAAACGGAAGGGATGTTACGTTTAATACAGACAACACGCACCTTACATAGCAAAGGGATTTCTTAGGCGTACGGTTGTGTATTTAAAGGACCTCAGTCCCTACTATAGATAGTTCTCTCTTTATAGTAAATCTTAGAATATAATTAAAGTTAATCTATTGGGCAACTACTCTACTAGTTATTATTACATTGTTGACTAGTTATTTATATCTACATACTTAGCCCATTAACAAGCCTACCGTAGTTCTTGCTATAAGGTTCTATTACACATTCACTACCAAGGTTACAGTATTAAAACACAAAAGAAGTCAAACAATATGCTACCTAAGGGAGCACTAGTCGCGATGCCATCAACGGCAGCAACTACCTCAGGATCAGGAGATACTAGTATAGCAGATATAGACTCATAGTTAATCATAAAAGGTTAGTTATAGGAAATAGTTAATCACTTATTAGACAACAATAGGATACTTAAGGAACGCATTAATGGAATTAGCGTAGCAAAAGTTAAGTTACTATTAATTAAACAATTCTTAGGAGAAAGATTAAAACTTAAGGGATTCCTTATACAAATGCACTTTAAGGTCATATAGGAAGGAGCAAAGTTAGCAATAGCTATAGATTAGGTAGCGTATATAGGACTATTCTTAACAGAAAAAGCATTAGAATAGTTTAAACCTTATCTTATAGAAATACAAGCTAGTAGTATAACAACTACTAACTAGGATATACAATTTATATTTACCAGTTAGAATAGGTTCACGGAAAAACTAACACAAATATTTAGAGACCCAGAAGTATCAACTATAGCAAAAAAAAAGCTTCAAAACTTAGTACAACGGTCTTTAGTAATTAAGTATATAATATAGTTTCAGACACTTATAACATAAGTTAAGTAGAACAACAAGGCGCTTATAGCATAGTATAAATAGGGACTTAAGGCTAAAGTCCAGAATGTAATTATCCTAATAAAAGATACGGAAAGTCTATAAGACTTAATAGATTAGTTAATAAAAATTAATAATAGGATCTATTAAAGGGAACAAGCTAAGAAAGGGTAAGATAGAGTTTTACAGTTATATAAGGCGTAGAGTACGCAATAATAGACATAGAGTCAAAAACTATGGAATGGCGCAGAGCTAATAGACCTAAGCAGTACTAAAGAATCTAAAAAATGAATAAAGAAACTATGGAAACCTAGAGGTTAAGGATTAAATAATTATAGGATTAAGGAGCAGAGGCCAAACCAGGGATTTTAGTAGTAGAAGACATTTAGGTAGACTCTATAACAAGAGAAATGGTTTAAAGATAGAGCTTACATAAATTGCGGAAAATAAGGTTATTTTGCTAGAGACTATAAAGGTAGTTAAAATAACTATATAGTAAGGGGCACTAGGTTGTTAGAGTACAATAACGCAGATATAAGGATATTGTGCGGGACCAAGAAGTGTTTAATTAGATACTTTACGTTTTATTATAATAATGTATACTAAATTTATAAGGACGCTAAGTATGGCGCAAGCTATTAGCTATAAGAGCCAGAGTTAAAAGGACTTAAAGAAACTAGAGAGTTAGATAAAGAATAAGATTAACTCTATAAGCTAGATTAAGATATTATAGTAATATATAGATAAAGATTAGTAACAATAACAATGGAGTTAGAGTACTTATTAATTATTAGCAACAAGGACGAAAAAAAGGCTAACTAGGAGCACTTAAACCTTAATAATGCAATAAAAGCAGAGACTAAAACCACTATAGAACGCGGATTAGTAATAGGTATCATAACACTATTAGATACAATTTCCATCGCTTTATAAGATAGAAGGAGTAATACCTAAAGACGGTTAAGTAAGCAGACAACTGCTAGTGCTAGCTCACTACTTGTAAAAGGCAAAAGGCCATAGGTCTAAGATTCTTAAGAAGAGATAAGGAAGGCTCTAGACTTATAAGACGTAATAAGGACAGCTTAAGAACCTATAACAAGTAAAAACTAATAGGAAAGGGCAGTAACTTAGTTTAGTAATAAACAAATAAGTACAGAACGCAAGTTTAAGAACTAAGAGTTTAGAGAATAAATAAGAATATTAGTAGAAAGCCAAGATTTTAGTAAATAAATAAGGACCATAGCAATTTTAGGTAAACGTAGTATTCAGCCTAAAAATTAAAAAGTTAATACTAAGATTAAGAAGCAAGATAACTTTAAGGATCCAGCTGTAAGACACAGAAAATAAGAAACTATAGATAAGTTTAAATAAAGAATTATTATATAGCAAGAGCAAAAGCTAGATAAAAGGTCTATAGTAGGTTATATAAGGAATAGAGCACCTATATAAAGAGTTACTAATAGGCCTAGTATAGGGACACCTAGGGTAAAATAGTTAGATAAACTGGAATAAGAGGAAGATCTAGACATTTTAGTAAGATTTAAAGAAAGACATACCAAAGGATATTACAATATAGTGATAATAAGGTACTTTCTTATAGACAAACTATATACACTAAACCAGTTATATGGAAAGTAGTATAGGCAACGACATAATAATAAATAGGAAGACTTTTATATATGGCTAAATAAGAAGGTAGTCTAAGACTAACCCATTATAGAGAAACGCATAAGTTATATTAAAGGAGCATTAATTATAATATTAAGGAACCTAGAAGAAGGATCTAGAGACTAGAGAAGTAAGTAATAAATCTTAGTACCCGCAGCAGAGATACTAGTGGTTAGGTTAACTAGGTATAGGTTTAAACTCAAAAGCAAAGATAAACTAAGAGTTAACCTAAAATATACAGCGTATTATACACTATTGTGGATAGCTTATATAGATAATATATATAATATATATAGAGTACCAAAAGACAAGAACTAGAAATACCTAATAAGGATATATTAGGCACTAGAAGAAAAGTAGTTTAGAGATGCTAAGTACATATATAGATGGCACCTAGTAGAAGTGTAAAGCTAAGGAGACTTAACACTTTAACCAGGAAGATTTCTTATGGAAGAATGCCTAGATAGATAATAGTAGTGGGAGTACCTAAAGAATACTTATTTATAGCATGTAGAGGAAAAGAAACAAACTAAGTATTAGCCTAAGTTAGACTAAGTATAAGTAGGATCTAGCAGCCAATAGTTAGGAAAAGGGGAGGCGTATAGGACTAGAGGGAACCAGTATTAAAGCCTTAGACCCTTAAAGAAATTTAAGGAAAATACCTAAATTTATAAATTAAGTGGCAAGATTAGTAGTTTAAAGCGTTAATAGAAGTAGAGTAATAAGGAACTATATATTACCAGTAGTAGTAAAAAGAATGGGGTTACTATATAGATAGAAGGAACACCTATATCCACTTATAACAATTTTAGGAGATTAGATAGCCTATAGAGAAGGCATTATTAATCTTAAAATAGGACCTATTTAGTTAACTATTAAAGGAAAACAGGTGAGAATATCTTTTAATATCCTACCGTTGGGATAGGATAAGGCAATACTAGGAATACCTTAGTTGTAGGAATATAATCTAAAAATCAATTAGGTTATAGGTTAGGTTAATATTAGAGATACTTAATAATGCAAAGTGTAATAGTAAACTAAGTTAGTATAGTACTAAGTTAGAGTAATGTATAAAAAGACTAAGCGAAGCTTAAGTTATATATTAAAGAGATACTATAAGTATGGTAAAAAGTTATAGTCACTAGAAAGTAAAAAGCTGTTAGAATATGCAGTATAGGACTATAAGATAGAATTAGAAGAGGGAATAAGTCTAAAGTTCTTTCTAATTTATAAGCTTACTAAAACAGAGTTAGTAGCGCTTAAGGAGTTTATTTAGGAAAACTTATAAAAGGGATACATTAGACCATTGCAGTTATTAGTAGGATATCCAGTATTGTTTATCTTAAAGAAAAATAGAAAACTTAGGATGTGTATAGACTATAGACAGTTAAACAGCATCACTAGGAAGGATAGGTATCCTTTACCCTTAATTAGCAAAATCTAAGACAGGATAGGTAATATAAAGATCTTTACAAAGATAGATCTAAGATAGGCGTACCATTAGATTAGGATTAAGGAAGGCAACAAGTAAAAGGCAGCTTTTAGGTCAAAGGAAGGACTATATAAGCCATTAGTTATACAATTCAGGCTTATAAATGCACTAGCAACGTTCTAGAAGCAAATCAATAGTATATTAAAAGAACACCTTAATGAGTTTATTATGGCATATCTTAATAACATTATCATCTACTTAGAGAGTAAAGAAGAACATGGAGAATATATTAAATAGGTCTTAAAGAGACTATAAGAAGAACAAATACTAGTAGCAATTAAGAAATGCGAGTTCTTTACAAGAAAAACCAATTTTATAGAATTTATTATCAAACTAGGAAAAATCAGCATGGACCCAAAGAAGGTAGAAGCTATAGTAAATTAGCAAGAACTAGAGAATGTTATATAGTTAAAATTGTTCCTAGGGTTTTGCAATTACTATAGGAGGTTTATAGCGCAGTAGTTAAAAAGCATTAAGCTATTTACGCAATTAACAAAGAAAGAGGAACTATAGGTTTGGGGTAGTAAGCAGAAGAAGCTATTCTAGGAACTAAAGAAGTTGTTTACCTAGGAACCGATCCTTAAGATCTATTAACTAAAGTTAAAAACAGTTGTTAAGATAGATGCATTAAACTTCATACTAAAAGCATGTTTACTATAGAAGTATTAGGACACATAGCATCCAGTAGCATATTATAGTTAGAAAATAACACCACCAGAACTGAACTATAACATCTATAATAAGGAGTTGTTAGGTATAGTTACAGCATTAAAGGAATAGAGAGCATTCTTGCAAGATATAAAGAAACCATTTATAGTTAAAACGGACTATAAAAACCTTACAGGTTTCCTAATAATAAAGGAACTTAACTAAAGATAGGTTAAATAGGCGGAAATGCTTATAGAATACCATTTTAAGATTTAGTATACTAAGGGTACAGATAATACACAAGCAGATACTTTAAGTAGAAAGGCTAAACTATAAAGTAATAAAAAGCCATTAGGAGCTTTATTGCGAAAGGATTAAGACAGATTAATTAGGTACAATTATTTAAGGATTACAGCAACCAGGGAAAGTTAAGTCTATAAGTTACTAGAGAGTAATTGGACCTAGAAGATCTAGAAAGTATAGCTTAAGGATTTAGACTTAGAGCAATACAAGAATAGAGAAGCTACTTATATTCTAAAGTTAATTATAAAAAAGTTTATAAAAGAGTTTTATAAGGGAATGATATAAGGACACAATAGAGCTATAGGCTTAGTGTTAAGACTTTAAGAGGAGTATATTATTTAAGAAATCTAGGGACTAGTAAGACAAGTTATAAGAGAATATCTAGATTGCTAAAGGAATAAACTAATAAGGTATAAGCTATATGGAGGGCTATAACCTATTAAAATACCAGGAAGACCATAGGAGGTCATATTATAGGACTTTATTATTAAGTTACTAAAGTTAAGAGATCCTATTATAGGACAAGATTATAACGCAATCTTAGTAATAGTAGATAAGCTTATAAAGTGGGGATACTTTATAGCATGTATAGAAGAGATATTAGTAGAGAATGTCGCTAGAATTTATATTAAGGAAGTGTTTATAAGGCATAGAGCACTAGACAAGATTATATTAGATAGAGATCTAAGATTTATAGCAGTATTTTAGGAAGTGTTTCTGGCAGAACAAGGAGTTCGCGCAGCAATATCTATAGCATATTATCTACAGACGGATAGATAAATAGAAAGATTAAACCAGACACTAGAACAGTATCTAAGGCACTATATTAATTACACATAAAACAATTAGGTATCGTTATTACTAGTTATATAGTTTGTATATAATGCAACACTATAAAAAGGAATGGGAACATCACTATTTAAGGCGAATTACGGGTACAAGCTAAGAACATTATTATTGCCATATTAAGCAAAGAAGACAAATAGCACAGCTAAAGAAAGAATGAAGACTTTAATAAATCTTTATACAGACCTTAAAGAAATAGCGAAACTAGTACAAGAATGAATAAAAAGGTACTATAATGCTAAGAGATCTAAGGGACCAGATCTTAAGGAGGGAGATAAAGTATAGCTACTACATAAAAATTTCAAGAGTTAACAACTAAGTAAAAAGTTAGACCATGTCAGACTAGGACCTTTTAAAATTAAGCAGAGAATTTCATCAGTTATATACAAGTTAAACCTACTAGCTAAAATAAAGATCTACCCTATATAACACATCGCAATGCTAAAACTAGTATACAGAGATATTAAACCACTAGTCTATAAAGTAGACATATACAGAGGACAGGAAGAAGACAAATGGTAAGTTTTAAAGATCATTAGTTATAAGAATATAGATAATGAAATATGGTATAAAGTAAAGTGGATAGGCTATAGTAAGACTACCTAGGAACTACTAAGCAACCTAGAGAACGCTATAGGAAAGGTATAGGAGTATTAGAAAAAAGTAGGTTAGAGAGTATTAAAAAAGGATCACCAAAGGACAAACTACCTAAGGGGGACTTAGGAGGAGCAACTGCCACATTACTTAGAACTGTTTCCTTCTCTAGAGACACTGTTCTCTCATTACCTAGCTTAGAAAGACCCTGTTAAATAAGTTTCTACTCCTTAGAACAGACCTTCTTATAAACACGTTTAAGGCATTAAAGACAAGCGTAAGCCAGACGCTGGGCTTTAAGGACGTGTGCGGACTCTTTGGAGATATGTTAAACCTTAAGCAGCGCTAAGGCCAGCTTACTATCAAGCTTTACAGCAGCAGATTAAACATAAGACCCTAAGGGAGATCAACAAGGGAACTTAAAGACTGTTAAGAGTTATAGGACGCGTATACTTAGCATTAAAAATGGAGCAAACATTACAAGACAAACAAATGTTTGCTTTGGTGCACTCTAAACAGGAAGAGGGTTGTTAAGACAAAGGACTCGCCAGCGTAATATAAACCAACCCCTCTTTCGCGCACTAAGAGTAAGGAATCACCATCACTTCGCCTAGTGATAGTATTAAGGAAACAGTATATAGGCAACGCTTAACCCAAGAAAAAGAAGAAGAAGCTTTAGGTATAATAAGTAAGGATATTAACCAGATTAATTAAACGGACATCACACCTCTAGTAGATAACTTAGAGATGTTAGGAATCTTTAAGGACAAGGATAAAGAGGAGGGAGATAGTATTACGGACGCTTTAAGTACAATGTTATAACTACTTAGAGAGGAGTTAGCGGAAGCTAGTTAGTTAATATAGGCACGGTCTAGAATAGATCTAGTGGAACTATATGACAAGGAATAGTAGCCAAGGTCACGTGGTGTTAAATATATTAACTGTGTTAAATGGAAGGGACGTTATATTTAATACAGACAACACGCACCTTACGTAGTAAAGGGATTTCTTAGGCGTACGGTTGTGTATTTAAAGGACCTTAGTCCCTACCATAGATAGTTCTCTCTTTATAGTGAATCTTAGAATACAATTGGAGTTAATCTGTTAGGCAACCACTCTACCAGTTGTTATTACGTTGTTAACTAGTCATTTATACCTATATACCCAGCCCATTAACGAGCTCACCGTAGTTCTTGCTACAAGGTTCCGTTACACTATATAAGTAGATAGAATAAGAGTTAGAGGATCTTATGCGCCTAAGAGAAGAGAATAGAGTTATTATTCCTAGTAGGCTTAGACAATTTAACGCTAAAGAACTAGTTAAAAAGCTTAAGCTTAATATAATTACTACTAATATATAGCGCCTTGCTTTAATGCTATAGAGCTTCCTTATAGCTTTAGTTTAGCAAAGGCTATATGCCAATTCTTATAATATCACGCCTTACTATAATAAACTCTTTATAGTGTGCGTAATCCTAGCGAATATATAAGCCCCTTAAGCTAGCTACTAGTTCTATACTGCTTTGGGGGTTTATTTATATAATATAGATGTTAAATAAAGGTGTATTGCGCTTCTTTATAAGTTAGGAGTTATAATATTGTATACTGGTCTTGCCAAAATATAAAAGGAACTGGAGGAAGTTGATAGGGTATATGCTTTTATACTTAAGGGTTTAGATAAGACGCTTCCGTTACTGCGAGCAGAGGGTATAGTTAAGGTATCTTAGCTATAGATTGCGCACTTAAGGTATCTTAGTCACTGCTAGTGTAATAAATAGTAACTTTCTTATAGCGTATAATTAAGGCAACTGCTTTAAAGAATTGGAACCAGCTGACGGTTATATATAATAACTTTAACTAGAATAAAAGGGTTTAATATAAGACTATATTAAATACTAATAAGCACCTCTTTGCTATTACTTTTAAGCTTATACTTAACCCTAAGTTTCTATATAACGGTCTTTATACTTCTATACTTAAACCTATAAAACAGCTTACTTATAGCGTAATTTTTAATTATCCTAGCAACTAGGCAGATAGCTATATAGAATAGTGCCAGTTACATTGGATTGCTGAGGCTATTGTGTATATAATACTAAAAGTTAAAGAGCTTGATATTACCGCAGACTTTTAGCCTAGTATACCTATTATAAATTATCTCCTTCTATAAAAGCTACGCTACTTTATATTAGGTCCAATTTTAAAGAATAAGGGCACTTTAGAGGGCATATATGGTGTTCTTAGAAATATATTTAGTGGCAATAATAGTAAATATAGGTTTTAAGAGGGCCAGATAGGGTATAAGGATGGATTCTTTAATAATGGTAAATTAGTCTTAATTAATGGCGATTAGAAGACTATAGGCCTCCTCTAATTTGTATAGCAAGAGCGCTATCTTAAAGAGCGTTACTATAAATAGCTAAAATGGTTTCTTCCTGTGGCTAGATTGTTCTATTAGTAAACTAACTATATAGATATAATATACAACATTTACCGCGGACCATCCAACTGCTTTAAATTATTGGATTATAGCAAGGTCTACCTTAGCATGTACTAGGGTTATAGGACGCCGTTCTATTATAAAGAGGAGGTCGCAATTAAGTCCTTTAACGCCTAAATTACTACCTACTTCCTTAGTCTTCTTCCTTAAAATATTAAGGACTAGGGTAATAAAGGGGTTAATAATTGGATTACCGGATAAGATATTAGAAGAGGTAATAAAACGGTAGTAGTAAGAGTAAGATTCCTTACTACCTTACGGTATATTTAAGAGGAGTTCTTCTTGCCTAGTTAACGGTCCTATAGTAATAAACCAGTTAATAAGGTGTTCTAAAACTATGTTTAATTTATATAAGATATAGAGGTCTACCTTATATTAAAGTTTGCTATTAAGTACGCTAATATTAGGTTTATTAAACGGGTAATTGTTTACTGTTGTCTTCTCTTTACTAGTAGTGCAAAGAGTTAATATATATAGTTGGCTTTATACCTTACTAAATTACTTACAACTAAATCCGCGGATTAAGTCCTCTAAAGATTATTACTTACTAGCATATTGGTTAATTATAAAGGCCAGTAAGATAGTTGGTTTGAGATAAATTGACTTAATAAATATTATAATCTTGTTTTTAAGCTTCTTCTTTAAGGCCAACGGCGAACTAGTTTAGATATAACTAAGTTATTTACTCGAGTATTACTTATCGCTAGTTACTGCCTAGAGCTGCGGTATGCTATAGAGGACGCGTTTAGCTAGTTTAATAGCATATATTACACACTAGCTGACGCAACTACTAATATATATTATCTTGCGCTTAAGCTGTTAACTACTATTATAAGGCGGCCTAGTGGATAAAAGAGTCACTTTAGCTATAAGGATATTGTTAATATTGGAACTTAAAGGCTCTCTAGGGGGTTAAAGGAAGGATAGCCTATAAAGCCACCTTCTAAATTAACCTTATTACAATTAGAACCTTCTAGAGCTAAAAAGTAAAGAATCCTAAAGCAACTAGCTTACTACAACTTGCTTGTTAATAGCTTTAATATAAAGCTATAAGGGTGTATTACTGTAGTAGAAGGCCTTAACGATATTAACGTAGATAAGCCTAAGATAATACTAATTAATACCTTACTTAATAGAGCTGCACTTAATACCTAATCTTATAGACTTCCTATCTAGTTCTAGTATTCTATTTAATTAGTAAGTTAACTATCTACTTATAAGGTATAACACTAATTAATATATAACTATTCGCCTAGGGCAGGAGAAATTATATTAATGGTAGACTTAAGCAGTACTAGATGGGGAGTAACGCTAAACCACTCTTATAAGTATTTTACATTTTTACATTCTATAATTTTTAAATTAGCATTTTTCTTTTCTTTTAAGTTAAGAGAAGAGCTACTTTACTTTAAGAAGTCTTGGTTAAGCATACCAGAGGTTAGAGTTAAGCATTATCTAAGTCTCGTTTATTCTTTTAAAAAATTGTTAATATTAATAATATTGTTATGTGAAAGTCTTAGCAAGGAAAATCTAACTAATTAGACAACTTTAACTGGCGGTTAAAGTTCCTTAATATCTCAAGATTTCACGTAATAACCATTTTAATTCACCTTTTTAGTAAATCCATAAGATCTTAATTTTAACTTCCTATTATCCTGTTATCCTGTCTCGTTTAATTATATACGCTTATTTACCTTTCTTCGCGTTAAGAAGGCATTATTGTTACTCTTCTCTTAAATTGCCTATTATATACGCGGAATCTTATTACAAAAATATCTGGAACTATGGAACTCCGCTTAAAAGGAAAGGCGCTGCCTCTGCCTCCTACGCCTCTGCTTTCCACTATCCGGTCAATGGCCCTTATATATTAAGGAAAGGCGTAGACAATAGAGGTTATTCTTAAAGCTGCCTAAAGCCACCCAGTTAATCAGCGTGTAAATATCTATTATGGTTTAACGCAGGTTATTTTAAACTAGGAGCATAATATAGTTAAAGCTGCAAATAATGCTATAATTAAGATTAAAAAGGATGGAGAGCTTAAAGGAAACTTAGAAAGTAAAGAGTAGGAAAATGCCTTTGTAGATATTAGGAAGCTTTCTAAAATTACTTATAAGATTAATAAGATTAAGATGGTGCGGGATATAGTTAAGAAGGAGTAGGGAAAGAAGCTTTTAGAAGGTCCCTATAAGCTCTTTTACACATATTACGCACTAAAAAGCATTTATATCCTTATTAATTAAGCTAAGAAGAGCAAGACCGCCAGAGAGGATGCGTTAAAGATGGTTAATAATACAATGCTAAACCGCCTAGAACTCTTAAAGGCTAGGATTTTAAGGACTCTATACCTAACACCCTTAGATTTCCTTAATGCTTATAAATTTGGACTAGAAGTTAATAAGGAGCTAATTAAGAAATAGAGGCTCGCCCGTTATCTAAGCTAGGGCTATAAGCTTTTAGTGCTAGCCTTAACTGTTAAAGCTAAAGGAGAGGGATCTGCACTAGAGCTAGTTACTCTAGGACCTCTGTTGGTACCTTTTAAGGAGGTTAAAGGCTTAAATATAAAGATGCTATATACTTTGTTTCTGTTTAGAGGTAAGGTTCCTAAAGCTAATAAAGAGGACTCTAAATCTAATAAATCTACGTCTTTAGAGGATGTCTTTGTTATTAGCTCCTCGCAGAAACATAAGGCTAAAAAAGCTTTTAAGAAATCTCCTAGAAAGAAGCTAAAAATAGGACCTATGGAACCTTTAGCTTCTAGTAAAGCTAATAGATAAAAGGGAAAGGTAGCTATAATTGCTAAAGCTAATAGAAAGGTAATTATTAGGAAACTATGGCCAAAATGAAAAATAAAATGCTTATGCTATTCTAAAACGCTAGTTAAATTAATAAAGGCTCTTAATTTAAAGAAAGAACTAAAAGGCGGTGTCTTTTCTATCTTGCAATAGTTTATTATAGCCTAGCAAGGAAATAAGACAGAAGTCCGCGCGTTATGCTAGATATATCTTTAGAAAATAGTAGGGTTACTAGGACTAGATGCCAGTACTTCTTCTATAAATTTATATTTACAAATTCACTTAGTCTCTAAGAACTAAAATGCTATTAATATTCTCCGGACAGCTAAAAGCTCTTATTTTTAGTTTAAAAGGGATAGTTATCCTAAGTATGTAAACAATAGTTTTAGGATTTACGCTTATTCTACTATACGGCCTAGTAATTATTAAGTAGATTGTATAGGGTTAAGGAAGCTTATATTAGGCTTAAAAGGGGAAATAGAATAGGACTTGCTTGGAATCCACTAAGCCAATTTGTTTAAATAGTAGAAAGATACTAAGATTCTAGATATTTTTAAAGAGGAGTTTAATATATACGCGCATTATTTGCGTAAGACTACTAGAGAGGAAAATAGCGGTATCCTTTAGACTATATACCATTCTCTACTATAGTAGGTAGTTTAGATGGATCTAGAGCACTACTAGTATATAGTGGCTTTACGCGCCAATGGGGCTACTTATTTTATTGTATATCTAAGCTACGCGCTCTGGTTCCTTAGTGGCCATCTCCCTAAAAAGCAGAACTTGGAAATTAACCTTCTCTAAGTATATAAAGGAGGGCCAAATTCTAAAAAAAGCTAGCTTTGTTTTTATATCTTCCTAATTAATAAGGGGAGTGTAACGGGACTAGCCCAGTTATAGTAGGAATGTCTCGGTGAAACACTTAACAGATAAATTCCGACGCTTTAATTAAATTCTGCCAAATTCCGCCAACTTAATCGAATTCCACCAAATTCCACTAACGTAATGGAATTTGGTTAAAACCTGTTAAAACCCACGTGCGTATATACCCACGCGTCTGCTGCCAAGACTCCCGAATATTTAGTTATAAGCTTCCTATATTCCTTTCTCTTCTTTATATAACATCTTGTACTCTGCAAGAGCTATATACCTATAGATTTAGATAGAATTTATATTGTTCCTTTAAATCTTCCCTAAAGCCTCTTTACGCCCTTATATTATGTTACATTAAAATAACTACTATTAAAATGGCAAACGAACCCAAATCCCTTTTAATAATCACGAGTATTATAACCCTAGTTAGGGAACAGTTAACTATAATATAACAGTCCTTTACGGAAGCCTTAACTTAGCAGCAGGCTGCACTGAAAGCCCAATACTAGTAATTAATGGAAGCACTCTGTGAAGAACTCTGTAACGTTAAGGCACCTATATTATAGACCCTAATAATAATACCTATAAACAAGATTAATATAACGGTATCTAAACCTGGCCTATTAAATAAGAAAACAGAACTGGTAATGGTAGCTTAACCTATATATATAATAAACCAAATACCTATTATAAAATCTAAAAAGCTCCCTAATCTTCTAATGTTTAATAGAAACTAAAATAACCTATATCCCTTTATAACCAAGCTCCGTCTTAAACTCTTAACAAACTATAACCAATACCCCATTAAAGCTAGCAAAATTAGCTATGGAATGTCTCGTTTAAGTAAGGACGCTATATAAACTATAGATATATTCTTCCATAATGGTACCTTTATTAATTTCAAAATCTTTATCTCCCTACTAGAACAAATATATAATAACGCCAGCCGCGAATATATAGCTATTACTAAACTTAAAAACCTATAATAACGGAACTAAGAATTTACTAGCTTCTTTTTGGAATTTTTAGGCCTTATTAGCGAACTATATTAGAATAAAGTCGCTAAAGTTACTGCTCTTTAATAAGCTATTTTGGATGAGATTAGAGCCTAGTTAGTAGGTAGGGAACTGCTAAAAGACCTACCTAAATTTGCTATAATGTGTTAATAAATTAATGAGGACCTTTAATATAACAAATAGACTCGTTCTCTAAAGCCGACTACGCCTTATATTTAAAACTCTATGAAACTAATATATACCCTAAAACGCGATCCCTCTCTAAACCTAAAAAGTCTTATATATAACCCTATGGACCTTAATACCACTCGATTTTATACACTCTTAGGAACCAATAAATAAAGAACTTAAGCCATAAACGGAGAATGCTTCGGATATGGTAAAAAAGGATATATTTAAAGGAATTGCCAAACTTACCCTTTTGAAAAGGTCCGCTGTAGTTCCTCCCGGACATTAAATTACACTTGTTCTTTAAGCTATACTTATTCCTTAACTTATACTTATTCTATAAATTATACCTAGTCGTTACGAAGTATCTTGCCTTTAGTTAACTTAGAAAACAAATTATCCTAGGGCTAAGTTACGCCTTAGGATAAGAAGTAGAAGAGTATAATTATCTAGGCTCTTCTAGCGCTGATATATAATATAACTCCCTTAATATACTTAGTAAAATTTAAACACTTAGAAAATGGAAGAAGGTATAAATACTAATAGATAGCAGAGCCACTAGTATAGGCTTTATTAATATAAACTATATAAAAACTTAACGCCTAAATTTAAAGAAACTTAATAAGCCCTAAGGCTTATAAGGCTTTAATGGCAAGCCCTTAATATATAGCAAACTGATATACTACGCTCTTATAAAGATATAGATAGGTAAATACCTTAAATATATTTCCTTATTTATAACACCCCTAAAGCATTATAAGGTAATACTTAGATACAGATAGCTAAAATAATATAACCCTTTAATTAGCTAGGTTAAAGAAACACTAAAGTTCCGTATAACCTACTACTAAAGTTATTACTTAAAACACCACCTGCCCTATAAATATGCACAAGATTATTTAAATTTAACATAATATAAACTGCCCCTGCTATAAACCCTAAGCTAAAATAATAAGGCTATAACTGCTAATTGTAGTAAAGAAGGTAAAGATGTTACGCCAAAACCTCTTAAAATTTATATAATATAAGCCGCACCTTTTGTTTTGTTAGCACGAAAACAAGACCATAAAATCTTTACTATAACTATAGAAAATATTAAAAAAGCACTAAAACCAAAGCAATATATTAACCCTTAACCTCTTATACCTAAAGAGTACTACAATCTAATTAATAAGTTTAAGAAAAGATTCGCAGACCAACTACCCCTATATTAGGATGCATATAATTTTAAGATAGAACTTAAACCTAGTATAACACTAAAGTTTAATCCGCTATACAGTATGTTATGAGAAGAACTACTTATAATATGATAGTACCTTAATAAGCATCTAGAAAAAGAATTTATTCGCCCTAGTTAATCTCTATTTACCTTACCTATACTATTTATTAAAAAGCTAGGAAGAGGCTTAAGATTCTATATTAATTATTAAGCTCTAAATATAATTATAATTTAAAACCAATATCCTATTCCCTTAATTTAAGAAACGCTTAACTGCTTATTAAAGGCACAGTACTTTATAAAGCTTAATATAGTCGCTGCCTTTAACCGAATCCGTGTCCGTAAAGGAGACAAAAAGTATATAGCTTTTTATATATAATGGGGACTCTTTAAATACCTAGTAATACCATTTAGTGTAAAGAATAGTCCTGGTATATTTTAGCAATATATTAATAATACGCTTTAAGAATTCCTTAATATATTTGTTACTGTGTATATTAATAATATCTTAATCTACTTGTCTTTGCTTTCTAAACACTGGAAGCACATTTAAATAGTCCTTAAACGCCTGCAAGACGCAGGTTTATAATGCAATATTAAGAAATACAAGTTCCACGCATCTAAAGTTATGTACTTAGGCCTAATTATATCCCGTAACAGAATTAAAATAGACTCTAAGAAGGTCGCTATAATTATAAACTAGAAAAGCCCTAGTAATGTATAAAACATTTAAGGATTTCTAGAATTGGCAAATTTTTATTATTAATTTATTAATTAGTTCTTAAAAATTGCCTAACCATTAGTAAACCTAATAAGGAAGAATATAAAATTTAAATAAACTGCTAGATATAAATAAGCTTTTAATAACTTAAAATAACGCTTTATAACTGCTCTAATTCTTACCCACTTTAACCTTAACCTTAAATATGTTGTTAAAATAGACTTGTCTAATTATACCCTAGGGGGAGTATTATCGCAATATAATAAGAACGGTAAGCTATACCTAGTAGCCTTTCTCTCCTAAAAGCTCGCCCCTGCCAAATTAAACTACAAAATATACAATAAAGAACTGCTTATAATCGTTAGATATTTTAAATAGTAGCGCCCTAAGCTTAAAGGATTGTTATTCCTAATACGCGTATTAACGGACCATAAGAACCTATAGTACTTTATAACTATAAAGCAATTAATATAGCGCTAGATTTATTAGGCCGAATACCTCTTATAATTTAATTTTAAGATTATGTACTAACTGGGTAAACTTAATTAGAAGCCTAACACATTAATATAACAATTATAAGACCTACCTATAAACGCTTTAGATAAATGGATTATAAATTAATTATAGATCTTACTACCCCCTAAACGCTTTAAAAAACTGCGCCCTATATTCCTAGATATAGAACTTAAAAGAAATAAATTAGAAATTAATAAATAGAAATTAGAAATTAACGAGCTAATAGAATACAAATATAAGAATAATATATAGATAATTAATATAATAAAAGCAATTTAAATAGGAAAATAACAGTATAAGGATATTACACTCGCTAAATACAAAATCTAAAATAATCAATTATACTATTAATAGAAGATAGTAGTTCCGAATTCCAAACCTTTATAATTTAAGATACTCGAATTTATATACAACTCCCCTATAGTAGGATATCCTAGCCATGCAAAGACTTATAAGATTGTTTAACGAGCATATTACTAGCCTATAATGTATAACTACGTATAAAAATACGTTTAAGCATACAGAATGTGCGTATGTAGAAAGACCTTTTATATAAAGAAGCAAGGAGTACTTTAACCGCTACTAGTTCTAATATAAAGATAGCGTAATATCTTAATTAACTTTATAGTTAACTTGCCTAGCAGTAACGGGTTTATAAACATTATAGTAGTAGTTAACTATTTTATAAAAAAGCAATATATAATACCTATAGACTTAATTAACATAATATTAGTAGCTAAATGTTTTGTTAAGCACATCTTTAAGCTATACAGACTTCCTAATATAATAATATCCAACTATAAAAGCTAGTTCGTTTTAGACTTCTAGTAAGCTTTATATAAATAATTAAGCATTTAAATATGACTTTTAACTACATTTTATCTAGAGATAGATAGCCAAACTAAAATTGCGAATGTGATTATAGAACAATACTTATAAATATACTGCTCCTACCTATAAGACAACTGGGAAAAATAGCTGCCTTTAGCTAAGTTTACTGTAAATAATATAATAAATATATTAACAGGCGTAACGCCGTTCTACGCGACCTATAGATAAGACCCTTAACTTAGATTTAAACTACAACCTAAAATTAATATAATAGGACCCATAATTAAACGGATTTAATTAATTAATATATATAACTTTACTAATTAAATAAAGCAGTTAACGGAACTATTATAAAGTAAATTAACGTACACTTAAATATTATAGGAATGGCATGTAAATAAAGAACGAGCTCCTGTATAGGACTTTAAGGAAAGTAATATGGCCTATCTAAATACACGAAACCTAAGGACTTAATGGCCCTTAAAGAAACTTAATTAAAAGTTCGCGGGCCTATACTAAATTAAGAAGAAACTAAGCCCGTACGCCTATAAGCTTAAACTGCTAACTAAGATAAAAATATACCCGATGTTTTATATAAGCTTATTATAACCTTTAAAAGATAATCCTATAACTTATAAAGTGCCGCCGCTACCTCCTATAATTATTAATAATAGTAACGGTTCTTACTTTATTAACTTAATTAATAATATATAATAGAAACTATAATTTAAACGATTTAAACTTCTTATTAAGTGGGAAGGATATAGAATATAAACCTAGGAAACCTATAACTAGATTAAGGCCAACGCGCCTACCTTAGTAAAAGAATTATATAAAGACCATCCTTCGCGGCCTGCTTTGGCTGAATAGATATAATATAAAGGTAAACAATTACTACCTAACACGAATACATAAAACATAATAGCAGGAAACTCGAAATTGAAAAAAACTTAAAATATATTACAACGCTTATAACGCAATAAGTTATAAGTTCTTAACTAAAATTAAATTATTTTAGACCTTCAGCTAAAGGGGGGGGTACTATAATGGGACTAGCCTAGTTATAGTAGGAATGTCTCAGTAAAACACTTAATAGATAAATTCTAATGCTTTAATTAAATTCTGCTAAATTCTGCTAACTTAATTAAATTCCACCAAATTCCACTAACGTAATGGAATTTGGTCGAAACCTGTTAAAACCCACATGCGTACATGCCCACGCGTCTGCTGCTAAGACTCCCAAATATTTAGTTACAAGCTTCCTATATTCCTTTCTCTTCTTTACGCAACGTCTTGTACTCTGCAAGAGCTATATACCCATAGATTTAGATAGAATTTATATTATTCCTTCAAATCTTCCCTAAAGCCTTTTCGCGCCCTTATAGGGAGTTAGTCCTGCGCAGAGTTCCTACCTAGTATGCGTTAATATATACCGAAATGGGTAGGCTTGCTTTAAGAATATAGGGAACTTAATAGTAGAGGGCGTATTAAGAATATAGAAACTGCCTAGACTAAAGCTAATACTAAGAAGTTTAAGCTTAACTGGATACCTATTGCGTTAAGGACTGGTAAAGTACGGTTTATAAAAGCTACTATTATATAAGAAGCCTCTTAAGCAATATCAAGTCGCTTAATTATTATACTAGACTTAATTATAATCCTACTAAATACTAAGAGATTGGAGATTCCTAGGCTTAAGAGCTAGTAGGCCATTATATAGATAAATTTAAACGCTTTTCCCCTAGTATTAACTCCTACTAGCGAACCTATTTCTAATACTCCTCTATATAAGTTTCTGGCCTATATACAGCTGCAGGCAAAAAGTACTCTTTTAAATGCTTTAGTTGGGAGACTTTTATAGGACAACCCTTAAGTAAGAAGAAAGCAACAGTTAATCCTAGATCTTTTATTAAATAATAAATATAAAGTATTTTAGAAAAGATATAGGACGCGTATTACTAAGGCTATTTATAAGAGCTTTAAAGAGCTAGAGGAATTTAAGCGGGAGGTATTTAAGGTAAAGTCTTACTTTTTAACAAAAGAATAAGGGTATAAGCGTCCTGCAGATAACCTAAAATATCCTAAAGACTTAGTTTTAAATCTAGAATATAAAAATAATCTAGCTGGTATAACTTCTAGCGCTTTCCCACTAACTAAGTATGGTTCTAAAGGCTATTCTAAAGGCGAGGCTGGGGCTATTATGCCTTAGGGCGCTAGGACTGCTGCGCTAAACCTTGGTCTTAATATCTTTAATAATAAGGTAGCACCTATGGAAATTAACTAGGAGCTAAAGGATATAGGTAAGCTTAAAGAAGATGGTTTCCGAAATACTACTTCTAAACATTTACTAGCATTTGTTAATACTCTAGAGAATACTAATAAGCTAATAGTATTATACCGCCCAACGCCTTCACCAATTTTAAAAAAGGGTACTACTTTAGAAGAATAAATAATTAATTCCAGTGTTCTCTAACCTCCTATATAGAAGACAATATAAGCGGAAATAGATACTGCCTATAAAAAGGTATCTTTGAAACTCTGGGTTAGTGTTATTAATATATAAGATAATATAAATATAGAGCTTAAGGCGGAAGGTATAGATAATGTAGATAAAAACAAAGGTAATAATTAAGAAAGGGGTGTAGGCAGCTTTAGAGGAGTTAAAGGAGTACTAGGTATTTAGTTTTTTTTTCTATCCTTAAGTATTTCTTACCTACTAAATAGGGTCTGCAAAGAAATGTTAGGGGATAACGTTTTAGGTAGGGGTAGTATTAAACGCTCCTTAGTTATTTTGGTTTATTTTTTATTATATATAGGGGGCTTAGGGTTATATATATTATAGAAGGAACCTAGGCTTTAACCTTATCCTAAAAACAATCCAACTTACCCTTTGGTTATTCTTCTACCTCTCTAGTATAACTTATCTAGTCCCATTCCCCTTATAATACTTAATTAAGTATTATCTTTTAGTGTTAGGCTTTGCCCTTCCACACTAGCTCCCTATTATTTACTACTATAATTAGATTAGTATTTATATATTACCTTTTCTTTTAAAAAGCGGCTAGATTTAATTAACCTACAGCTTTACCTATAAGCTTATTAAAACATTAGATACTTAGTTTAATTTTAATAATATTCTTAACAAGATTCTTAAATCTACTCCTCTTCCTTAGCTTCTACTATAGCTTTTACCGCTTCCTCTACCACCTCTATAGCGGCCTCTATAACAGCCTCTATAACTATTATCCTCTGCACCGGCGTTATCCGGCCACTTATCTCGCCCCTTATACTCTTACCAAGTAGCCAGCTCTAGAGACGTGTGGGATATTCCTTCTTAAATAAGGAGAATCTTAAACGCGGCAGGCCTGCTAGCGGGCCTAAGTATATTATATTATATTAATACTGGCGTTTTACTATTAATTATGCTTCTAGAGCCACTACTACTACAACTACTACTACTACTACCACTCCTCTCTCTAGCCCCATGCCAACTTCTACTACTATTACTGCTAGCCTCTTATCCCCTATGCAGCATTAACTTAACTTAATAAATGCTACTACCATTAATGCTGCTGCTAGATAGTTTAGTTACTAAAGCTAGGCTTTATAGAATAGCCTAAAGTCTTGCTATTTTAAGGATCTTATGCCTATATAATAAATGGTCTATATAGCGAGCTGGCCTTAGCAGCTTATGCCCAGTGTGCTATGTAGGGGTTAGTGTGTAGAATATATTATTTAGCCTTTTATACTAATAGAAGTCTTAGGCACGCGCGTAGTAAGTGCCGCTTAGCTAACTAAGTATACGCCTTACCCATATGGGCTCCTAAGCCTTACCTAAGTTATACTAGCCATAGAAAGGGTAGGGTAGGTAGAGTAGTAGGTGGTAAAATAGGCGGGAAAAAGGATAGAAGTGGTAGAAGGAGTGGAGCCTCTAGTATTGTTACTGCTTCTATATAGATATCTTAAATTTAGAGCTATACCCACCTACTACCACTCTAACGTTTTTGCATAATATAGTAATATAATAGTTTATATTCTTCGCAAAGAACTCTATAAGTATAGTTATTTAGACGGATATTCTAGACCTAATAGCGGAGCCACTTCTATATAACGTTATTACCTATAATATACTATATAGCCCTTATAATACCTAATACCTCCACGCCCTATATATATAATAGAAAGTATAGGTTCTAAATCACTTATACCTTTTAAGAGGAAATTATAGTTAGAAATAATAATAAGCCGCTATATAAGCGCCTATAGGATAGCCCTACCTTTATATAGCCTAGCTAGAGCTATATATATAGTAGTAGAGATATAGCGCCTTATAACGCGTACTTTTTAATCTACCTTAACGCGTATATTAACGTAGAGCCCTATATAGGATATTACGCCATAAAGTACGCGTTTAAGTATATATATAAAGGCCTTAATTATGCTACTATAACCCTAAAAGCCTAGGCAGCCAGGGCTAGGCTATAGTACCCTATAGATGAAATTAAGGAGTATATAGACGCCCTATATATTACCGCGTATAAGGCTCTATGGAAGATTTATAAGTACTGTATATATAGCAGCTTATAATCTATTTAGAAAGCTAGTAGTTTATTATAATCTAGCCTAATTAGGCCTTAGAGGAGCGTCTTACCTAAAATACTATATATATAACTAGATTAATATCTTTTATAATTACTAGCCGTAAGATAGGCTCTATAATTACTAGTATATATATATAAGGGAGCCTACGCTTCTAAAACTTAATAGTCTAGTAAATTATAGTAGTATTACCTAAAATGCGGGGCTTTAAAATCTTATACTATAGTTACTTTAGCTTAATCTAGAAGATATAATCTACTAGATCTAGGTAGTCCCTTATACTCTAGCCTACTTTTAGCCCCGCCTAGATTTCCTACTAGTGTAGGTTATATATAAAGATAATAAAATAGTTAGGGGAGCTATAATACCGCGTAAGTACTATAGCGTTAAGATAGGTGTTATATATCTAGTATAGAGAGCCTATATAAGATATAGCGAAGAGTAGTAAATGGCAAGGAACACTAGAAGGAAGTAGTGTAATAGATATATAACAAGAATGGATACTATAGGAAGGAAGGAACGTATATAAAGGTATTAGTATAATATTTAAGCTTTCTAAAAGACAAACAGCCAGTTTCCTACCACACCAGTACGGCGCTATACTGCTCTATTAGTATAAGGATTATATAAGCCAAGCCTAATTAAATCCTTTTAAGGAAAGAAAGTAGAAGGAAAGAAGTAAGAGAGGAAGCCTTTACAAACGGCAATTAACTAAGATCACTTTATAGTTATAGTTAATTCTACCTATCCTTTATATGCGTTCCTCCCTTTTAATTATATTATAATCTTATTACGTCTTAAGAATTATAGCTCTATTAAGAGACGGTCTTCTATAAAGATCCTTCTATAGGTAAGCCGTTACTTAGGACATCTGTTACTATAAGCAGTAACTCTTTCTTTTTCTTCTCTTTATCTCTATAATAAATGCGCAAAGTAACTATAAGTAAGGCTTATCTAAAGAACACTCAGCACTATAATAGCTAGCACTTATAGAGGCTAAGAGTCTTCTACCGTACTCTTACCTTACCTCACTACTATAAGTAATTAGGAAAAGAGTTTACTTCTTTAAAGCTGGTCCTAAATCCTTAGTCTTGGCAACTGCTTTTATATAACGGAACCTTGTAGCAAGAACTACGGTGGGCTCGTTAATGGGCTAGGTATGTAGGTATAAACAATAAGTCAACAACGTAATAATAACTGGTGGAGTGGTTGCCTAACAGATTAACTCCAATTATATTCTAAGATTCACTATAAAGAGAGAACTATCTGGGTAGAGACTGTGGTCCTTTAAATACACAACTGTACGCCTAAGAAATCCCTTTGCTATGTGAGGTATATAAGGTATATAAGGTATATAATAGACCTTATAGAGCTTATAGAGCTCACAGAGCTTATTATATAACTTAGCTACTATTCCTTATTACATGGTTCCACCGGCTCCATCCTAAACCGTGCCTATATTAACTAACTAGCTTCTGCTAGCTCCTCTCCAAGTAGTTATAACATTATACTTAAAGCGTCCGTAACACCATCTCCCTCCTCTTTATCTTTGTCCTTAAAGATTCCTAATATCTCTAAGTTGTCTACTAAAGGTGTAATATCCGTCTAATTAATCTAGTTAACATCCTTACTTATTATGCCTAAAGCATCTTCTTCTTCTTTATCCTAATGGCGTGCTCGCACCATAGCTGCCATACTATTACTTAGTGAAGTTATATCCCCTTTACGTTCTTGTTGCGCAAAAGAGGGGTTACTTTATATTACAATTGCGGCTCCTTCCGGTTGCTAACCTTCCTCCTATTCTAAGTGTATAAAGTTAAACATTTAATTATCCTGCAATGTTCGTTCTATTTCTAACGCTAAATATGCGCGTCCTATAACCCTTAACAGTCTTTAAGTTCCCTTATTAATCTCCCTTAGGGTCTTATATTTAATCTGCCGCTATAAAGCTTAACAGTAAGCTTATAAGTACCCTAGATAAGGTTTGCTAATCTTAGGAGGCAGAGCTAGAGGCTTCTGCTGCTTAATAGCGTGCTCTTAATGCTTATCTTTCTGCTTCCGCTTGGTTACTCTATCTTAAGAAGGTTTATAAGAAGGTTTGTTTTAAGGAGTAGAAACTTATCTAATAGGGTTTGTCTAAGCTAGGTAATGAGAGAGTAACATCTCTAAAGAAGGAAACAGTTCCAAGTAATGTGGTAGTTGCTCCTCCTAAGTCCCCCTTAGGTAGTTTGTCCTTTAGTAATCCCTTTTTAATGCTCCCTAACCTGCTTTCTTTTAATACTCCTATACCTTTCCTATAGCGTTCTCTAGGTTGCTTAGTGGTTCCTAGGTAGTCTTACTATAGCCTATTTACTTTACTTTATACTACGTTTTATTATCTACGTCCTTGTGACTAATAATCTTTAAAACTTGCTATTTATCTTCTTTCTGTCCTCTGTATGTGTCTGCCTTATAGACTAGTAGTTTAACGTTTCTGTGTGCTAGTTCTAGCATTGCGATATGCTGTATAGGGTAAATTTTTATTTTAGCTGGTAGGTTTAACTTATACGTAACTAATAAAATTCTCTACTTAATTTTAAAAGGTCCTAGTCTGACGTAGTCTAGCTTTTTACTTGGTCATTAACTTTTAAAATTTTTATGTAGTAGCCATACTTTATCTCCCTCCCTAAGATCTGGTCCCTTAGATCTCTTAGCATTATAGTACCTTTTTATTTACTCTTATACTAGTTTAGCTGTTTCTTTAAGATTTATATAAAGGTTCATTAACGTCTTTATCCTTTGCTTAGCTGTGCTACTTGTCTTCTTTGCTTAATATGGCGATAATAATATTTTTGGCTTGTACCCGTAATTCGCCTTAAATAGTAATGTCCCTATTCCTTCTTATAGTGTTGCATTATATATAAACTATATAACTGGTAACAATAATACCTAATTATTTTACACGTAATTAATATAATGTCTTAGATACTATTCTAGTGTCTGGTTTAGCCTTTCTATTTATCTATTTATTTACGGATGATATACTATAGAGGTTGCTATATAAACTCCTTATTTCTTAGAATAGCTTCTTCTACTTACTACCCTAAACCCATGGTTCCTCTTTCTTTGTTAACCGCATAAACAGCTTAATACTTTTTAACCACTGTGCTATAAACCTCCTATAGTAGTTGCAAAACCCTAGGAATAATCTTAACTATATAACGTTCTCTGGTTCCTACCAACTAACTATAGCTTCTACTTTCTTTAGGTCCATACTAATTTTTCCTAGTTTAATAATAAATCCTATAAAATCGGTCTTTCTTATAAAGAACTTATATTTCTTAATTACTACTCGCATCTGTTCTTCTTATAGTCTCTTTAAAACCTACTTAATATGTTCCTTATATTCTTTCTCACTTTCTAAGTAGATAATAATGTTGTTAAGGTATACCATAATAAACTTATTAAGGTGTTCTCCTAATATACTATTAATTTGCTTCTAGAATGTTACTAGTGCGTTTATAAGCCTAAATTGCATAACTAATGGTTTATATAGTCCTTCCTTTAACTTAAAAGCTGCTTTCTACTTATTGCCTTCCTTGATCCTAATCTGATGGTACGCCTATCTTAGATCTATCTTTATAAAGATCTTTGTGTTACCTATCCTGTCTTAGATTTTGCTAATTAAGGGTAAAGAATACCTATCCTTTCTGGTGATGCTGTTTAACTATCTATAGTTTATACACATCCTAAGTTTTCCGTTTTTCTTTAGGATAAACAGTACTAGATATCCTACTAATAACTACAATGGTCTAATATATCCCTTTTATAAGTTCTCCTAAACAAACTCCTTAAGCGCTACTAACTCCATTTTAGTAAGCTTATAGATTAAAAAGAACTTTAGACTTATTCCCTCTTCTAATTCTATCTTATAGTCCTATACTACATACTCTAACAGCTTTTTACTTTTTAGTGACTATAACTTTTTACCATACTTGTGGTATCTTTTTGGTATATAACTTAAGCCTCGCTTAGTCTCTTTGTATATTGCTCCTACTTAGTACTATACCAACTTAGTTTACTGCCACACTTTGCGTTGTTAAGTATCTCTAATATTAACCTAGCCTATAACCCAATTAATCTTTGGATTATATTTCTGTAATTAAGGTATTTCTAATATTACCTTATCTTTTCCTAACAGTAAGATATTAAAAGATATTCTAACTGGTCTCCCTTTAATAGTTAACTAAATAGGTCCAGTTTTAAGATTAATAATACCTCCTCTATAGGCTATCTGATCTCCTAAAATTATTATAAGTGGATATAGGTATTCCTTCTGTCTATATGGTAACCCTATCCTCTCCACTGCTTTTAGTAATATATAGTTCCTTATTACCCTACTTTCTACCAACACTTTAAACTACTAATCTTGCCACTTAACTTATAAGTTTAGGTATTGTTCTTAAATTCCTTTAAGGGTTTAAGACTTTATTACTGGTTCCCTCTAGTCCTATAGGCCTCCCTTTTTCCTAACTATTAGCTACTAGATCCTGTTTATACTTAGTCCCACTTTAGCCAATACTTAGTTTGTTTCTTTTCCTCTATATATTATAGATAAGTGTTCTCTAGGCAATCCCACTACTACTATCTATTTAGGTATTCTTTTGTAAGGAATCTTCCTGGTTAAAATATTAGGTCCCCTTAACTCTATACTTCTACTAGGTGCCATCTATATATATACTTGGCGTCTTTAAACTATTTCTCCTCTAGTGCCTAATATATCCTTACTAAGTATTTCCAGTTCTTATCTTTTGGTATTCTATGCATGTTGTATATATTATCCATATAAGCTATCCACAATAGTGTATAATACGCTACATGTTTTAGGTTAACTCTTAACTTATCTTTGTCCTTAAGTTTAAACCTATACCTAGTTAACCTAACTACTAGTATTTCTGCTATAGGTACTAAGATTTATTACTTACTTCTCTAGTCCCTGGATTCTTCTTCTAGGTTCCTTAATATCATAATTAATACTCCTTTAATGTGACTTATACGTTTTTCCATAATAGGTTAGTCTTAGACTACCTTCTTATCTAGCTATATATAAAAGTCTTCCTATTTATTATTATATTGTTACCTATACCACTTCCTATATAACTAGTTTAGTGTATATAATAATAATTCATTGCTTAACGTCTGATACGGATCCTACGTGGCCCACGCAGACTACTCCGTCACAGGGGGAAAAACTTGTGTATTTACAGGAAAAAATCCCTAGAAGAAAACCCCTGCAGTTGGGGGAGGAAAAACCCTATAAGCAACCCCAGTAGGATGAAAAACCCCGATTTGCCATGTCCGCACGTAGCAGCGGCCCTGCGGGCCTACCGCTACGTCCTGTACCGCCCTCCTTGGATGTTTCGAACTCCTTGGGAACCACTGCTTCCTTCAGCTTATCCAGATGCAGTTAAGCTTTATTGACTGGTTGCTGTGTTTTATTGTCTTCCATATCTTGACCATCCCCTGTGTGCTATCTCTTGTTGACCATTGCCATATACGCCATGCCTTCCCCCCTAGAGCTATTGAAGGCGTAAGGGGGATTCATCTATTCTAACCACCGTAGTACCAAGCGAGCGGGATATGTTGTGTATTTTGGGTATCTTTTGTGCCTAGGCCCCAGCTAGGCCCTTTCTAAGGGTTACCACTCCGTCAAAAGGAGACGAGGAAAACCGTGGGTCGCAATCCAGGCTGCTAGGTATTTGGTAGAAAAAATGGCGAGTGACCGCATGCTCTGCGGGCAATTGCCCTGGGGGTTAGGAGGGGCCGTATATTGTTCGCTCGTTTGTTCGCGTTCACCGTTCGTCGATGTGAGGTCGTTGATGCTTTCAATTGGGGGTTAGGGGATGTTATCGAATGCTATGTATCTATGTTGGATCGTACAGGTGCCTTGGATAGGAGAACAGCGTAGTAGTTAAATTGTAGAGGGCCAACAGTGGTGGTTTTCAAGATCTCACCATCTGAAAATTTTTCACCAGCGCCCTTAACGCTCACAGCCACCACCAGGTCCTATCCACACGCTGTGCGACGTCTCTGCGTTGGCTCTGGATAAAGACCCAGGTTCGTAGCCGTCACCACGTACAGGTGCAGAGTCCGTTTTCGACGGCCTAGTGTATATAGTTTGTCTATAAGAAAGTACTTTATTATTACTGCGTTATGACATCCTTTAGTATGTCTTTCTTTAAATCTAATTAGAATGTCTAGATCCTCTTCTTATTCCAGTTTATCTAACCACTTTACTTTAGGTATCCCTATACTAGGCCTATTAGTAACTCTTTATATAGGTGCTCTGTCCCTTATACAACCTGGTATAACTAATCTCTTATCTAGCTTTTGCTCTTGCTATATAATAATTCTTTACCTAAACTTATCTATAGTTTCTTATTTTCTACATCTTGCAGCTAGATCCTTAAAGTTGTCTTACTTCTTAATCTTAGTATTAACTTTTTAATCTTTAGGCTAAATACTATATTTACCTAGAACTACTATAGTCCACTATTAAGATCCCTAGTTTAGCCTCTACTCCTTAGTCCTATAATTACTTAATCCTTAACCTCTAGGTTTCTATAGTTTCTTTATCCAGCTCTTAGATTCTTTAGTACTACTTAGGTCCATTAGCTCTGCGCCATTTTATAGTTTTTGGCTTTATATTTGCCAATGCGTGCTCTGCGTCTTATATAACTATAAAACTCTATCTTACCCTTTTTTGGCTTGTTCCCTTTAATAGATCCTATTATTAATCTTTATTAACTAATTTATTAAGTCCTATAGACTTTCCGCATCTTCTATTAGGATAATTACGTCCTAGACTTTAGCCTTAAGTCCCTATTTATACTATGCTATAAGCGCCTTATTATTCTACTTAACCTACCTTACAAGTGTCTAGAATTATATTATGTACTTAATTGCTAAAGAACGTTATACCAAGTTTTAAAGCTTTTGTTCTGCTATAGTTAATACTTCTAGGTCTCTAAATATCTATATTAGTCTTTCTGTAAACCCATTCTAACTAGTAAACATAAACTATATATCTTAGTTAGTAGTTATTATACTACTAGCTTGTATTTTTATAAAATAAGGTTTAAACCATTTTAATGCCCTTCCTATTAAGAACAATCCTGTATATACTACCTAATCTATAGGTGTCGCCAACTTTGCTCCTTCCTATATAACCTTAAAGTGCATTTATATAAGGAATCCCTTAAGTTTTAACCTTTCTCCTAAAAATTATTTAATTAACAGTAACTTAACCTTTACTGCGCTGATTCCGTTAATACATTCCTTAAGTATCCTATTGTTGTCTAATAAGCAATTAACTATTTTCTGTAATTAACCTCTTATAATTAACTGCAAGTCTGTATCTGCTATACTGGTATCTCCTAATCCTAAGGTAGTTACTGCCGCTGATAGCATTGTAACTAGTGCTTTAGGTGGCATATTGTTTAACTTCTCTTATATTTTAATACTGTAATCTTAGTAGTAAATATATAATAGAACCTTATAGCAAGAACTACGGTGGGCTTATTAATAGGCTGGATATATAGGTATAAACAATAAGTTAACAATGTAATAATAACTGGTGGAGTGGTTGCCTAATAGATTAACTCTAATTATATTCTAAGATTCACTATAAAGAGAGAACTATCTGGGTAGGGACTGTGGTCCTTTAAATACATAACCGTACACCTAAGAAATCCCTTTGCTACGTAAGGTATATAAGGTATATAAGGTATATAACAGACCTTATAGAGCTTACAGAGCTCACAGAGCTTATTACGTGACTTAGCTACCATTCCTCATCACATGGTTCCACCGGCTCTATCCTAGACCGTGCCTATATTAACCAACTAGCTTCCGCCAACTCCTCTCCAAGTAGTTATAACATTATACTTAAAGCGTCCGTAACATTTTATAAAGAATAACTTTATATATAGTCTTCTTCTTTTTATCCTTATTACTAGTAACTATCTCTTATAAGTATTTTATATTTTTACGCTCTATAATTTTTATTTTAGCATTTTTATTTCCTTTTAAGTTGGGAGAAGAGCTACTTTACTTTAAGAAACCTTAGTTAAGTATATTAAAGGTTAAAGTTAAGCATTATTTAATTCTTGTTTACTCTTTTAAAATTTTTAGTACTAATGCTATTGTTATATAAAAGTCCTGGCAAGGAAAATCTAACTAATTAGATAACTTTAACCGGTGGTTAAAGTTCCTTAATATATTAACAATTTATATAACGGTTCTTTTTAATTTACCTTTTTCTGGAAAATACTATAAGGCCTTTATTTTAATTTCTTATTATCTTATCTTATTTAGCTATACGCGCCTATTTACTTTTCTCTTACGTTAAGAAGATACTATTATAACTCTTGTCTTAAAATACTACCTATATGCCTGTTGCGCACATAAAATATTACTATAAAAATGTCTAGAACTATGGAACTCCGCTTAGAAGGAAAGGCGCTACCTTTGCCTCCTTTACCTCCTCTACCTTCTCTACCTCCTACTATCTAGTTAATAGCCCTCGCATACTAAGGAAAGGCGCAGATAATAGAGGTTATTCTTAGGGCCGCCTAGAGCCATCTGGTTAATTAGCGCGTAAATATCTATTATAGTTTAACATAGGCTATTATAAATTAGGAGTATCATATAGTTAAGGCTATAAAAAATGCGATGGTTGAGATTAAGAAGGATAATGAGCTTAAGGGAAATTTAGGAAACAAAGATTGGGAAAACGCCTTTATGGACTTTAGAAAGCTCTCTAAGATTACCTATAAGATTAATAAAATTAAGGCAGTGCGAAATATAATTAAGAAGGAGTGGGGAGAGAAACTTTTAGAAGGTCCCTGCAAGCTCTTTTATACATATTATATACTAAAAAGTATCCGTATTTTTATTAATTAGGTAAAAAGAAGTTAGATCTCCAAGAAGGATACTTTAGAAATAATTAATAATGCAATACTAAGCCGCCTAGAACTCTTAAAGGCTAGGATCTTAAGGACCCTATACCTAATACCCTTAGACTTTCTCACCGCCTATAAATTTGGATTAGTAGTTAATAAGGAGTTAATTAAGAAATAGAAGCTTGTTTATTATCTAAGCTAGGGCCATAAGCTTTTAGTGCTAGCCTTAACTATTAAAACTAAAGAGAAATCTGCACTAAAGCTAGTTACTTTAGTACCTCTACTATTACCTTTTAAGGAGGTTAAAACTTTAAACACAAAGATGCTGCGTAGCTTATTTCTATTTGGAGGTAAGGTACCTAAAGCATAAGGACAAGACTCTAAATCTAATAAATCTATATCTTTAGAAGATAACCTTGTTGCCTACTCCCTACAGAAACATAGGACTAGGAAAGCCTCTAAGAAATCCCTAAGAAAGAAGCTAAAGATAGGACTTGCGGAACCTTAAGCTTCTAGTAGAGCTAACAGGCAGAAGGGAAAAGCAGTAGTAATTACTAAAGCTAATAGAGAGGTAATTGTTAGGAAAGCACAGCCAAAGCAGAAAATGAAATGCTTGTGTTATTCTAAAACGCTAGCTAAATTAATTAAGGCCCTTAATTCTAAAGAGCTAGAAGACGGTATCTTTTCTATCTTGTACTAATTTATTACAGCCTAGCAGGGAAATAGAATAGAAGTCTGCGCGTTATACTAGATATATCTTTAGAAAATGGCAGGGTTATTAGAATTAGATACTAGCGTTTCTTTTACTAATTTATATTTACAAATCTACTTAGTCTCTAAGAACTATAATACTGTTAACATTCTCTAGATAGCTAAAAGCTCCTATTTCTAGTTTAAAAAGAATAGTCGCCTAGAGCATGCAAACGATAACCTTAGAATTTACGCTTATTCTACTATATAGCCTCGCAATTATCTAGTAGACCACGTGGGATTAAGAAAGCTTGTGTTAGGCTTAAAAGGGGAACTTAAATAGGACCTGCTCGGAATCCACTATACCAATTTATTTAAATAGTGGGAAGATATTAAAATTCTAGATATTTTTAAGAAAGAGTTTAATATATACGCGCACTATTTATAAAAGACTGCTAGGGAAAAGAAAAATAGTATCCTCTGGACTATATGTCATTCCTTACTATAATAGGTAGTTTGTATAAATCTTAAGCACTATAGATATACCGTGGCTTTACGCACTAATAATGCTACTTATTTCATTATATATTTAAGCTATACACTCCAGTTTCTTAATAGCCATCTTCCTAAAAAACGGAACTTGAAAATTAATCTTCTCTAGGTACGCAAAGGAGGGCCAAATTCTAGAGATAGCTGGCTTTATTTTTATATTTCCTTAATTGAGGAGGGGAGTTAGTTTTATACAGAACTCCTCCCCAGAATATATTAGTATATACTAGAATAGGTAGATTTGCTTTAAGTATGCGGAGAACTTAATAGTAGAGGGCGTATTAAGAATATAGAGACGGCCTGGACTAAGGCTAATGCTAAGAAGTTTAAGCTTAACTAAATGCCTATTGCGTTAAAAACTAGAGAAATATGGTTTATAAAAGCTACTGTTGCATAAGGAGCATCTTAAGCAACATCAAGCCGCTTAATTGTTACTTTAGACTTAATTGCAATCCTACTAAATACTAGGAAATTAGAAATCCCTAGGCTTAAAAGCTAGTAGGAGATTGCATAGATAAATCTAGCTGGTCTTTCCCCGGTATTAACTCCTACTAGTAAACCTGTTACTAGTATTCCTCTATATAAATTCCTAGCCTATATATTGCTGTAGGCAAAGAGTGCTCTTTTAAATGCTTTAGTTAGAAGACTTTTATAGGATAATCCTTAAGTAAGGGCAGAACAGCGGATAATTCTAGATCCTACCTTAAATAATAAATATAAAGCATTTCGGGAAAGACATAGGGTATATATTGCTGAGGCTGTTTGTGACAGCTTTATAGAGCTAGAAGAATTTAAGCGAGAAGTATTTAGGGCCAAGTCTTACTTTTCAGCAAAAGAATAAGGTTATAGGCGTCCTACGGATAACCTAGAATACCCTAAAGGCTCGGTTTTAGAACTAAAATGCGAAGATAATCCAGTTAATAAAGCCTTTAGCGCTCCCCTATTAACTAATCGTGGTTCTAAGGATTGCTCTAAAGATAGGGATGGAGCTACTACATCTTAAAACACTAAAACTGCTACTCTAAACCCTAGCCCTAATATCTTTAACAAAGTAATGCCTATGGAAATTGACCAGGAATTAAAGGATTTAGGGAAGCTTGAAGAAGGTAGTTACTAGGATATTACTTCTAAACATTTACTAGCATTTATTAATGCTCTGGAAAGTACTAATAAACTAGTAGTATTATACCGCCTAACGCCTTTACTAATTTTGGGAAAGGGTACTACCTTAGGAGAGCAAGCAATTGATTTTAGCGTTCTACAATCTCCTATGTGGAAGATAGTCTAAGTAGAAATAGCTTCTGCTTAGAAAAGAGTGTCCTTAAGCCTTTAAGCTAATGCTGTTAATATATAAGAGGATATAAGTATAGAACTTAAAGCAGAAGGTATTGCGGATAAGGATAACGCGGAAGAAGTAAAGGCGATAATTAAGGAGGGAGTATAGGCAGCTTTGGAGAAGTTGGGAGACTATTAGGTATTAGGACGTCTTCTTTTTTAGGGTATTTATTACCTACTAAAGAAGAGATAAGGAAATGTTAGGGGACAACCTTTTAGGTAGGGGAGGTAATGTAGTGGTGTTAAATACCCCTTAGTTATTTTGGTTTGTTTTCCTATTATATATATAAGGCTTAGGGTTATATATATTACAGAAGGAGCTTAGGTTTTAACCTTACCTTACTTTAACTTAATACAATTTCTCCTCTACCCTCTATTAATTAACAACTTCTCTAGTATAACTTAAGTCATTCCATTCTTTTATTTATAATACTCGATTAAGTATTATCTTTTAGTATCCGGCTTTACCCTTCCACACTCCCTATAACAGTAGTAATATTAATCTGGTTATAAAGCCAAAACTCCCTATATATTACTATATATATATTAAACAGCTTATTAGTAAGGGGGCTTAGTAGAATATATATAGAGTGCAAAAATATTATTAGAATAGCAACAGCTTACCTTCCCTTTATAACCGTAATAATAACTAAAACCTCTTTCTCTTCCTTATATCTAGTGTATTCTAGATACATTATATATTTAGGCTTTATAAGCTTGATGGGCTATATCTTGTAGGTAATAGCACCTAAGTATTGCGCAGAGGAGGCTAATATGGGGGTAGGCTTAAAGAGAGTCGCGGTTGTATAGTGGATATAGTAGTAACTAATATAGCTTAACTGGTGGTAGCGGTAGATATAGCAGCATTAAACAGGGGGTTAATTAATAAAGTTTAACTCTGGCTCAGCATTGGATTAATACTAGAAATCCTAAATATTACATCTATACCCTATAAAGAAGGGTGTAGTATATAATTATATTTAAGACCAGCTGCACGCAGCTCCTGCTATAGACTTTTAGATAGTAGATCTGCGTGCTCCCATTTGTTTATATAGTTGTTAAGGTGTTTACATATAGTAATTAGGTGGGATTGACATGCTATTTAATATAGCATAGTATATAGAACGGCAATAGTGTAATATATTGGAAATAGAGCAGATCTACTAATAGCTATAGGTACTGCTAATGTCTAAGCCTACGTTTAAAGTCTCTTAAGGATATAATTCTTTTTGGCATCTAGATTTGCCCCCTTCTTATTATATATTTCACATTTAGGCGTTCTTAACTAAAGGGAGTTATTATAGTAACTACAGCAGGAGCCTTTATCAGTATTAGCAGTAATTAAAGCGTTAGGCTTGGCGAAATACTTATATAGTGTTTCCTTAATATACTTGTGACCGTTATATAGCTGGAAAATCTTATCTCTTATCTCTATACGCTTCTGCTTGTCTTCCTTTTTGCCTCCCCACTTTAACTAGATAGTATTGCTGGCTAATAAGTTATCTAAGTTTATAGAATTTATAGAATTAACTAACGGTGATTAGGATCTGCGTAATGGTAATAGTTAAGAGGTAGAAGAAGGGTGGGATAATAGTACGCAAGACTGTTGCTATTGGCAAGAATTTAAACAGTATATTGCCTTCGGCTTTAGCTGTAGGAGTAGGTCTTATTTACTAAAGCACCAGTGTTTAAATAGAAAGATTACTTTAGCCCTTTTACTATTATGACTAGCTTAACTACTACGCTATAGAAGAAAGGAGAAATATTGTTTAGGCGCCGGTATTATATATATAACTACTCTGCGGACGTCTAGAAGATTAATACTAATCCTAATAGCCTCTATAGCAAAATAATTTAAAGCTTAGAAGATTTTGCTAGTTTCCTAAACTTATCTAGTATTAACTTCTTACTAAATAATGGGGTTGTTTAATGGAATACGGCCATAATTAAGCGGGTAATATTCTTAGTATATTAAGCTGGATATAGCTATTATAGGTACTTAGGTATACTTCTATGCACCTCTATAGCTTAGACTCTGGTGTTAAAGAATATAATAGTTTTTAGAATCTTATACAGAGTAGCTAAGCGGCTCTCTCCCTAAAAGACAGCAGGATTAATATATTTTTTAATAGTTAGAGGATCGACAGCCTTACTAAAAAGAAAGTAGAGTAAGGTGTATTTAGTAATTATATCCTTTGGTATCTAGCTAAGATAAAAGATAAGCTCTCTACAGGAAATAGAAGTCTGCTTAAGGTATATATTAGTGTTGTTAAAGCCTAAGGACTTCTTTACCGTTTCTAACGTTTTTGGATTAAAAGTTATAGAATAGGTAAACCACGGAACCAAGCTTCTAATTAGATTGCGTATATAGTGTAGCTGCGCATACTTAGGGCGAAACTTCTTGCCCCATTGTATAATAAGATAAGCTTTATTAATAATAACCAAGGCTAATTAGTTCTTAAACTTAGGGTCTTTAAGTAGATCTTGGAAAGATAGTATACTGGCAAGCTTAGAACTAATAAAGATATAGGTATATAGGCCGGCTCTTGCATTCTTAAGCGCTTTATCTATATCCTTAATGTTAGCGTTAAGGAGCAGCGCATTACCACCAATCTAATTAACCTTTTAAACTTGCTCTTTTGCAATCTTATTTAGAGGAAGAAATACTAGCAATATAGTATTTTTACAAAGAATTGAAATTACTTATATAATAAGGCTTTTACTAAAGCCGGTTTATGCAATAAGGATAACATTAATGCAATTATAGATTAGCCTCCAAATACAGGTTACCTGCTTATTTTTTGCATGGAATTCGTCGCCGTATAGCAGTGATATAGTACCCTAAATTGCGTTATCTCGTGCTTAAGTTGTTATATTAGGCTTCTTCTTGTCTTAGATTTTTCTCTAAGCTCTAGCTACCCGTATCTTTAGTATATCCTAACTAGCTAAGCTAGTAGATATTACGGACGCTTTAAGTACAATGCTATGACTACTGGGAGAAGAGTTGGAAGAAGCTAGCTAGTTAATAAGGGCACGGTCTAGGATGGATCCGGTAGAACCATATAATAAGGAATAGTAACCAAGGTTATGTGATATAATCTATGTAATCTGTAAGATCTGTAAGATCTGTAATAGAGCGAATAGAGTAGATAGAGCAGGCGGAGCAAGGACTTTCTTAGGAGTACGGTTGTGTATTTAAGGACCTACAGTCCCTACCTAGATAGTTCCTTTCTTTATAGTAAATCTTAGAATACAATTAGAGTTAATCTATTAGGCAACCACTCCACTAGTTGTTATTTATACTTATTATATTATTAACTTCCTATTTACCTATATACCCAGCCCAATAATAAGCCTACCGTGGTATTTCCCATAAGGCTTTATTATACATTCACTACTAGGGTTACGGTATTAACAAAGTCGAATAATATGCCACTAAAAGTACTAGTTATGACGCTATCTACGGCAGCTACAACCTTAGGGTCAGGAGGGGATACTAGTATAAGAGATACTAATTCGCAGCTAGTTATGGTAGATTAGTTATAAGAAATGGTTAATTGATTAATAGATAATAATTAAATACTTAAAGACTAAATTAATAGAATTAGAGCAGCTAAGGTTAAGTTACCCTTAATTAAACAATTCTTAGGGGAGAAGTTAAAACTTAAGGGGTTCCTTATACAAATACACTTTAAGGTTATACAAGAAGGGGTAAAGTTGGCAACGTCTATAGACTAAGTAGTATACGCAGGACTGTTCTTAACTAGAAGAGCGCTTAAGTGGTTTAAACCTTACCTTACCAAAATCCAGATAAACGGAATAATAACTACTAACCAGGAAGTACGGTTTATATTTACTAACTAGAACGGGTTTACGGAAAGATTTATATAGATATTTAGAGACCTAGAAGCGATAACTATAGCAGAGAGAAAACTTTAGAACCTAGTATAACGTACTTTAGCAATAGAGTATATAATACAGTTTCAGACACTTGTAATATAGGTTAAGTGGAATAACAAGGCGCTAATAGCACAGTATAAATAGGGACTTAAGGCTAAAGTCTAGGACGCTATTATCCTAATAGAAAATGTAGAAACCCTATAAGAGTTAATAGATTAGTTAATAAAGATTAATAATAGGATTAATTAGAGGGAATAAGCTAAAAAAGGGCAAGATAGAGTTTTATAGTTATATAAGGCGCAGAGTACGTATTAATAAATATAAAGTTAGAAACTATGGAACGGTAGGCCAGAGCTAATAGACTTAAGCGGCACTAAAGAATCTAAAAGATAGAGTAAGAAACTATAGGAACCTAAAGGTTAAGGATTAAGTAATTATAGGATTAAGGAGTAAAGGCTAAATTAGGGATCTTGTTAACAGAAGACGTTTAGGCAAACTCTATAATAAGAAGAATGGTTTAAAAAAGGAGCTTATATAAACTATAGAAAACAGGGTTATTTCGCTAAAGACTATAGAGGTGGTTAGAGTAACCATATAGTAAAGGGCACTAGGTTGTTAGAGTATAATAAAGCAGATATAGGGATGTTACGCGGGACCAAGGAGTATTTAATTAAGCACTTTGCGTTTTGTTATAATAACGCATACCAAGTTTATAAAAACGCTAAGTATGGCGTAAGCTATTGGCTATAGAAGCTAGAGTTAGGAGGACTTAAAGGAACTAGAGAGTTAGATAAAGAATAAGATCAACTCTATAAGCTAGATTAAGATATTATAGTAATATATAGATAAAAATTAGTAATAATAACAATAGAGTTAGAGCACTTATTAATTAATAGTAATAAGGAAGAAAAAGAGACTAACTGGGGGTACTTAAACCTTAATAACGCAATAGAAGCAGAGACTAAGACCACTATAAAACGCGGTTTAGTAACGGGCATTATAATACTGTTAAATATGGCATCTATTGCTTTATAAGACGGAAGGAGCAACGTCTAAAGAAGACTAAGTAAGTAGACAACTATTAGTGCTAACTTACTACTTAATAAAGGTAAGAAGCCAAAGGCTTAAGATTCTTAAAAAGAGATAAGAGATGCTTAAGACGCTTAAGACGAGATAAAACACACCTAAGAACCTATAATGGACAATAACCAATAGAAAAGGGCAGTAGCTTAGTTTAAAGACAAATAAATAAGCTTAGGATAACAATTCCTAGGGAACTAAGAGTTTAAAGAATAAATAAGGTCTATAGTAGTCCTAGATAAACGCAGTGTTTAGCATAAAGATTAAAAAGTTAATGTAACGGAACCTTGTAGCAAAAACTACGGTAGGTCCTGTTATTGGGCTGGGTATATAGGTACAAACAATAAGTTAACAACGTAACAATAACTGGTGGAGTGGTTGCCCAATAGATTAACTCTAATTGTATCCTAAGATTTACTATAAAGAGAGAACTATCTAGGTAGGGACTGTGGTCCTTTAAATACACAACCATACGCCTAAGAAATCTCTTTGCTATATAAGGTACGTAAGGTATATAAGGTATATAACAGACCTTATAGAGCTTACAGAGCTCACAGAGCTTACTACGTGACTTAGTTACTACTTCTTGTTACATGGTTCCACCGGCTCTATCCTAGACCGTGCCTATATTAACTAACTAGCTTCTGCTAACTCCTCTCTAAGTAGTTATAACATTGTACTTAAAGCGTCTGTAATACTATCTCCCTCCTCTTTATCTTCGTCCTTAAAGATTCCTAACATTTCTAAGTTATCTACTAGAGGTATAATATCCGTCTAATTAATTTAGTTAACATCCTTATTATACCTAAAGCACCTTCTTCTTCTTCTTCCTAACGGCGGGCTCGTACTATTACTGCCATACTATTACTTAGTAAAGTTATATCTCCTTTATGTTCTTGTTACGCAAAAGAGGGGTTACTCTGTGTTATAATTGCGGCTCCTTTGGTCACTAACCTTCCTCCTGTTCTAAGTGTATAAAGTTAAACATTTAATTGTCCTGCAATATTCGTTCTATCTCTAACGCTAAGTATACGCGTCCTATAACTCTTAGCAGTCTTTAAGTTCCCTTATTAACTTCCCTTAGGGTTTTATATTTAATCTGCCGCTATAAAGCTTAATAGTGAGCTTATAAGTGCCCTGGATAAGGTATGCCAATCTTAAAAGGCAGAGCTAGAGGCCTCTACTGCTTAACAGCGTGCTCTTAATGCTCATCTTTCTACTTCCGCTTGGTTACTCCGTCTTAAGAAGGGTTGTAAGAAGGTCCATTTTAAGGAGTAGAAACTTGTTCAATAGGGTCTATCTAAGCTAGGTGATAAGAGAGTAATATTTCCAGAGAAGGAAACTGTCGGGAATAAGGCAAGCGGTTGTTACGTGTTGTCGCGGCACTAGCGTGGCGAGGAGCCTTAAGCTCTTCGCCCTTCCTTGTTCTAATTAATTTATGCATTAATAAAACAACATCACTGTAACCTACTTGAGTAGTTGTTATTAGCAAGTTACCCTGTGTAACCAATACTAATTAGTGGTTGAATATACAACTATAGAACAGCAAGGTTTTAATAGAAGAGATAGTCTTGTGCAGGGGTGCCATATACGCTTATATGGAATGGATCCCGGCGATACTGTGCTACCTTAAACTTGCGGAAAACTAGTAATAGAAGTGCCACTAAGTACTAGGAGATACCAAGTTGCGTCTATTACGCAGAATAACTACGTTTATAAAGATTTGGTTAAGTACTTTAGGTTAGAAGTGTTACTAAACCTAGGGTCCCAAGTTAATGTCTGAAACGCGTTAAATAATATCTTAAATTGCCTACCTCTTGACAGCAAACCTATAAGATTTTATAAAACCGAAAACCCTACCTACCTTTAACCCATTATGGCGTTAACCTACCCAAAGAAATATAAGGAAGACATTAACCCAAAGACATGGAATAAAGATATTAACTCTATAAACGCCGAGCAAAAGGACCTAAACGGATTTTTATTATACTATATGGTATACTACACAGACAGCAAATATAATAATACTATGCTATAGTATTGCATAAAGGAGGACTTTGTTAGATGGATAAAGGAAACATGGGCTCTTGCAAACAAGCTTATTATATAAAACTTCCGTAACTTCCTTTGGGAAAATGGAGTATTTGTCCCTATAAATGGAAGCGCTATTAGAGACAATATTTAGGAGCAAGTTATTAACGTAAAAGAAGAGCACGAATGGACTCCATAAGAGATTGAGCACTAACTACGCACTATAAAGAAGCTCAACTTATAATGGAATCTGAATAATATACCAATAGAAACACGTTTAAATTCTATTACTCCAGGCACGAGTTCTTACATTCCGTATCCATTACTTCCATTATCTTTAGCTCCCCAGGATCCACTAATTTAACCTATAACTTTGACTACTAAACAAGAGCAAGCATAAGATCCCCTTGCTTCGCAATTTAATAACCTTTAAACTCTATTACAGCAAGATTAGGTACTACGCCGTGTTCTATTAAGATCTATATCTCCACTACAGCCTATAAAGTAATCCCTACCTTAATCTTTAATGCAATTTTAATGTGGCCTAATACTGCTTAGAGGTACCTTAAAAATGCTTACAGAGCTTATAAAGCTCTATTCGGACCAGGAGAAGAGGTTTAGCAGGGAACTGTATAATATCCTTAATTTAAAGCTGTGTATCTTCTATAACTGTTACTAGAAGGTTAAACTAGAACCTAACCAATATTATAACGCTTATTCCGTTATGCTTAAGGGCTGCGCCAGTACCTTCTATTATAATTGTTTAGTAGGAAAAGGATATAATTTTAACCAAATAATATATAAGACAAGATGCCACTTTAAAATAGAAGAGAATAAGCAGCAGTATATATTGGAGTGGAGAGAGACTACCTTCCTAAGAATTATTGCTATAAACCCAGATGCCTCCTAACTTAATTGTTTTTAAAAGCTCTTTAATTAACTTTAGATAATTTAGTGTGGTTTATCCAAATTATATTAAGAGGACTTTAGCCTACGCGATTAAGTTATTAGCGTATGCTAAGGTGTTAAAGAATGTAACCTTACCCTTTTTAATCCTATAAATACTTATAAAGGAGTGTATGCTTAATTAAGATCCTTTATTAGCACCACTCTACGCTCTTAAAAAGTATAGCAATTTAATACCTAACCCTAATATACTTTGATTAACCTAAGTAACTAATATAATTATAACTGGACTAATTAAACATATAGTGGCTGGAGTAGGGGATATAGTAGAGGGTATAATTAACGTTAACTATAAAGTAACCGTGGAGGTCCTTATAGAGGTCTATCTTAAAATAATTAACAGAAGAAATGCTATATTTGTAAGAAGCCAAATTGCTAGTTAACTAGGCACCCCCTTAATAGGCGAAAGGAGGCATATAATAAGTTTTGCTAGAGCGCATAAAATGTTAGAAATTATAAGGTTACTATGGCCTACTTCTAAAGCTTTCTGGTTTAATATAAAGGTAAAAAAGATCTTAAGGGTAAGGTTAATAAGGCCGAACAGCTCCTTATAGATATAGAAATTAAGGACTACTCTCCCGACTAATACTTTACTAAGTATAGTAAGGTAAATGGCATATAAACCGTTGCTATCCTTAACAACTAATTTACGCTCCATTCTATTATAAAGTTAGATATCTTTAATAAGCCAAAAGAAAGTTCCGCGTTCTCCTTTAATGACAGATACTTGGCGAACGTCTTCTATAGTATTATGCTAGATACTAAAGCCGCAGGAGTATCTATAGTAGGAAAACCTTAAGTTCAAGCTCTTTAGCAGCTTAATAGCTCTGTTCAGATTAACTAATTAATGGTAGGCTAATATATAATTTGCTTTAGTAAGGGTACTGTGATCTCTCTTAGCATAATTAAGGTCCAAACTCTGTTAGGATATATTACTTTCCACATTATTCCCGCGAATACCCTGTTTCTATTCTACATCTAAGATATAGATAAGTTAGGCATTAAGCTTAATAACCTTAAGAATATGCTTGTTTAGGGAGATAATTGGGTGCCTGTTATACGTAAGTGGGGTTACCCTTAGTTGCTCCTTTAACAGCCAGAAAGGAGCGTTGCTTAGAGCCATTTAACTAAGTTAGAGTTATGTTAACTATACTGTTGCTCTAGCCGTCTATTAGTTTATAGATTGCTTAGGGTTCTTTAGCAGGTAGGTTATAAAGTTAAGATTAAGACAATTAAGCATCTTATAAAGTACTGCTATTACTGCCAAATGAACCAGAAGTCCCCTAGCTGATTTAAGTTTACCCTTAAAGATAACTATAACTTTAACTTCTGTATTATTATTAATATTATATATTTTAGCGGCAAGCTAGTACTCCAAGTTATTGACCTCTTAATCTCCTTTTAAGCCGCACGTTTCCTAAAGGATATGTTAGCTAGGAATGTATAGGATACTCTTTAATTATACTGGATTAATGTCTACCTAGGACCCCCTAATTGAGTTATTTATAATATAGGAAGGAACTTCTTATCTACAGAGTTTTGGTAATAGGTAAAGGTAATAGAAATTAAGGTTAAGGAAGTCCTTGTTAAGGCATATAATAGTGTTAAAAAAGTAGAATGATATTATACGCCATTACACTAAGTATATAAGATTATTTCTTTGGAACTAGAGGGTGCTAGTAAAGAGCTTATCTTACAGATGGCTATTAAGGCTGTTAACGATTCTGCTGGCCCAGATGGGCTTATACCTATATTGCTAGTCTTTAGCGCCTACCCTTAAATAACTAATAATTCTCTACTATCTCCATCTATTATATAATAAGCTAAGGCTATCTGTAAAGTAATAAAGGAGGTACGCCGTATCTACGCTACGTGATAGGTTAACAACGCACTAAGAATAAGAAATAGTCTAAATACCTTAATAACAATAGATCTGCCACTCTAATCTAAAGTATAGGTATAGTATGAGAAGGGAGGCTGGTTAGGCCTATATAAACTTATTATAATTAATAGTTAAACTTATACTCTTTAGATACCCTATAGACCCACTTAATTCTACTTAACTATTGTTAAGCCCTACTATAGGGATAATAGTTTTAAGCCTTTATAAAATACTCTAAAGGATACCCTAGAAGAGAACTATAATTAACGTACTTTAGAAGGCAACTATAATTCTAATACAGTTATAGCAGATGTGCCGCAACCATGACGTGGTAGAGGTCGCCTAAAAGGATTACGAAATTGCTAATATCTTGTTAATTTTAAAGCAATTCATTGCCGCCATTAAGAGTAGAGTTAAGTTGTTAATGGCCTTTATAATAGCTAAAGAGAAGGTAGACTTTAAGCTTGCAAAACAACTTTAAAAGGAAGGCTGTATTATAACTTTAGGAGCCCCTTTCTAAGCATCTAATAAGTAGGAGATTAATGGTTTTATTATAAGAGGAGTCTTTAAATTTAAGAAGTATAACCCTACTAAGTTTAATGGAGTTTATATCTTTAAGTTAAGAATAGTTAATAAGATTAAGGGCAAAGCTATTAACGCCCCATTTAAGAAGTTAAGGCTAGTTATTTAAGGTTATAATAACAACAGTAAGGAAATAATTTTTATATAATCCCCTATAATTTAATAAGCTAGTTAGTGAGTTATTATTACGCTAGCTTCCTCCTTAATAAAGAATGGAATAATGGTTTATTTATAAGATATTACTTAAGCCTACACCTAATTAGAGACACACCTTTAGCGCTTAATATTGGCATACCTTCTAGAGCAAATTCGCCACCAATATCCCAAAGATATGATTATAGTTGTGCTTAAGCCATCATATGGAATTGTAGAGGTAGGAACTTATTAGTAGGCTACCTATAGTAAGCACTATAAAGAGAAGCTTCTGATAACCACTTCTATATTTAATCCCTGCTTCCTTATTACAACTATAAAAACCCCATTTAGAATTATTGGTATATAAACTAATAATACAATTATTTTAGGAGACAACTAATTCTTAGCCCTTAAAGAAGATAAGCTAATAAAGGCAAATCTTATAGCAAAGCTAAAGGAAAAGCTTAATTTAATAACACTATTACTCTTTAATAGATGCATCCTCTCCCTAAATAAGGATTCTATTGCTTTATACCAAAAGGGTTAAGGCAAGAAGATTAATATTATTAATGTTAATTCTCTAAAGTAAGGATATATAGAGTAACGCGCTTATAAAGTGTATGTTACTTCTATTTATTAACCTAAGGCTTCCTTTAATCTTTCTGTTGCTACCTAATACCAGGAACTAACTAAGGATAATGTTTTTACCCTAAATAAGCGTCTTTCCTAGCAAACAAACTATCTTAATTAGGGACTACTCTATATACCTATTAATCTTCCCACCGCTAAGCTCTTTATATTTATTAATAGATTGTTTATAAATAATAAAGATTTTAGCTCCTAGCTGGGATATAAGATTATTATTGCAAACAAATTTACTAAAGAGAATAACTTTATAATCTATGGCAATCTTATCTATTAGAGCTTAACTAAGAGTAAGCGTGTTACTTAAAGCGTTCTAGTGTTAGAGATATATAGGATAGTTAGCAGAGTTAACATAGCAATTATAATTGGAACTACCCTAAAGATAATTACAGATTAACTCAAACTTCCTATTATCCCTATAATCATATATACCAACTTATATTCCCTCTATAAGTGCTTAGTTAAGCTTAGTACTACAAAGGAGAAGCGCCTTATAATTAATATTATGGCACTTTAACAATCCTATAAACAGTAAGAACTCTTTAAGATTTAATAGATTAATGGCTAAGATAACCCAGCAGATATAATAATAAAGGCAAACCTAAACAAGGCTCTAGAAACGTTTGTTAATATAAATACTTTATATATATGGGTTAAAGGTTAGGTTAAAAGGGAGTAAGAGCATAATATTCCGTAGACCCTAATTTTAACTAGCTAATTAGGATTTTCCATACCTAGTATAGAAAATTGCGATTAGCTTGCTTACTACTAGCGCCTTAGCGGCCCCTTACCTTTGCGTTAACCCTAATATTCTTCTTCTTTTTCTTTGCTTAGTATCTTTATATAGTAGTAATCTATAAGTGTATATAAATAGCAACTATAAAAGAAGAGTTGCCAGTGTTAGGAATAAGGCAAGCGGTTGTTACGTGTCGTTGCGGCACTAGCGTAGCGAGGAGCCTTAAGCTCTTTGCCCTTCCTCGTTCTAATTAATTTATGCATTAATAAAATAACATCACTGTAACCTACTTAAGTAGTCGTTATTGGTGAGTCACCCTGTGTAACTAACAGAAACAGTTCTAAGTAATATAGTAGTTGCTCCTCCTAAGTCCCCCTTAGGTAGTTCATCCTTCGGTAATCCCTTTTTAATACTCCCTAACCTACTTTTTTCTAATACTCCTATACCTTTCCCATAGCATTCTTTAGGTTACTTAATAGTTCCTAGGTAGTCTCACTATAGCCTATCCACTTTACTTTATACTATATTTCATTATCTACATCCTTATAACTAATAATCTTTAAAACTTGCTATTTATCTTCCTCTTGTCCTCTATATATGTCTGCCTTATAGACTAGTGGTTTAACATTTCCGTATACTAGTTCTACCATTATGATATACTATATAGGGTAGATCTTTATTTTAGCTAGTAGGTTTAACTTATATATAACCAATAAAATTCTCTACTTAATTTTAAAAGGTCCTAGTCTAATATAGTCCAACTTCTTACTTAGTCGTTAACTCTTGAAATTTTTATATAGTAGCTATACTTTATCTCCCTCCCTAAGATCTGGTCCCTTAGATCTCTTAGCATTATAGTACCTTTTTATTTACTCTTATACTAGTTTAGCTGTCTCTTTAAGGTTTGTATAAAGATTTATTAAAGTCTTTATTCTTTTTTTAGCTATGCTACTTATTTTCTTTACTTAACGTGGCGATAATAATATTCTTAGCTTATATCCATAATTCGCCTTAAATGGTAATGTCCCTATTCCTTCTTGTAGTGTTATATTATATATAAACTATATAACTGGTAACAACAATACCTAATTATTCTATACGTAATTAATATAATGCCTTAAATACTGCTCTAGTGTCTAGTTTAATCTTTCTATCTATCCATCTGTCTATAGATAATACGCGGTTAAGGTTACTGCGTAAACCCCCTATTCCGCCAAGAATACCTCTTAGAATACTGCTACAAATCTTGGATCTCTGTCTAATATAATCTTATCTAGTACTCCATGTCTTATAAACACTTCCTTAATATAGATTTTAGCGACATCTTCTGCTAATATCTCTTCTGTATATACTATAAAGTATCCCCACTTTATAAGCTTATTTACTATTACTAAAATCGCGTTATAATCTTGTCCTATAATAGGATCTCTTAACCTTAGCAACTTAATAATAAAGTCCTATAATATAACTTCCTATAGTCTTTCTAGTATTTTAATAGGTTATAGCCCTCCATACGGCTTATACCTTATTAGTTTATTTCTTTAATAACTTAGACATTTTCTTATAACTTGTCTCGCTAGTCCCCAGATTCCTTAAATAATATACTCCTTTTAAAGTCTTAACACTAAGCCTATAGCTCCGTTGTGTCCTTAAGTTAGTTCCTTATAGAATAACTTAACAAACTCCTTTGCTATAGATCTTAGAACATAAGTTACTTCCCTATTCTTATACCAATCTAAGTCTAAATCCTCTACCTGTACCTCTTAGATTCTTTATATCTACTTACTCTCTAGTAATTTATAGATCTGTCTTTCCCTAGTTGTTGCTATTTTTAGATAATTATACCTAATTAATCCGTCTTAATCCTTTTACAACAAAGCCCCTAATGGCTTTTTATTATTTTATAGTTTAGCCTTTCTACTTAGAGCATCTGCTCATACATTATCTATACCCTTAGTATACTAAATTTTAAAATAATACTTGGTAAGAATTTCCGCCTATTTAACCTGTCTTTAGTTAAGTTCCTTTATTATTAGGAATCCTATAAGGTTCTTATAGTCCGTCTTAACCATAAATAGTTTCTCTATACCTTGTAAGAATGCTCTTTATTCCTTAAGTGCTGCAACTATACCTAATAACTCCTTATTATAGATATTGTACTTTAGTTCTAGTAGTGTTATCTTCCAACTATAATACGCTACTGGGTGCTATGCGTCCTAATGCCTCTATAGCAAATATGCTCCTAGTGTAAAGTCTAATACATCTATCTTAATAACCATCTCTAGCTTTAGTTAATAGATCTTAAGGATTAGCTCTTAGGTAAACAACTCTTTAAGTTCCTTAAACAACTTCTTTTATTTAGTTCCCTATACCTATAGTTTCTCTTTCTTTATTAGTCTTATAAATAGCTCTATACTTTTTAACCACTATGCTATAAACCTCCTATAGTAGTTATAAAACCCTAGGAATAATCTTAACTATATAACGTTCTCTAGTTTCTACCAACTAACTATAGCTTTAACTTTCTTTAGGTCCATGCTAATTTTTCCTAGTTTAATAATAAATCCTATAAAATCGGTCTTTCTTATAAAGAATTTGCATTTCTTAATTGCTACTAATATCTATTCTTCTTATAGTCTTCCTAAGACCCATTTAATATATTCCTTATATTTTTTCTTACTTTCTAAGTAGATAATAATATCGTTAAGGTATACTATAACAAACTTATTAAGGTGTTCTCTTAACATACTATTAATTCACTTCTAGAATATTACTAGTGCGTTTATAAGCCTAAATTATATAACTAATAGTTTATACAGTCCTTCCTTTAACCTAAAAGCTGCCTTTTATTTATCTCCTTCCTTAATCTAGATCTAATAGTACGCCTACCTTAGATCTATCTTTATAAAGACCTTTATATTACCTATCCTATCTTAGATTTTACTAATTAAGGGTAAAGAATATCTATCCTTTCTAGTAATGCTATTTAACTGTCTATAGTCTATACACATCCTAAGTTTTCTATTTTTCTTTAGAATAAATAGTACTAAATATCCTACTAATGACTGTAATGGTCTAATGTATCCCTTTTATAAGTTCTTCTAAATAAACTCCTTAAGTGCTACTAACTCTGTTTTAGTAAGCTTATAAATTAGAAAGAACTTTAGACTTATTCCCTCTTCTAATTCTATCTTATAGTCCCATACTGTATATTCTAATAGCTTTTTACTTTCTAGTAACTATAACTTTTTACTATACTTATAGTATCTTTTTAGTATATAACTTAAGCCTCGCTTAGTCTCTTTATATGTCGCTCTAACTTAGTACTATACTAACTTAGTTTGCTGTTATATCCTATATTATTAAGTATCTCTAATATTAACTTAACCTATTACCCAATTAATCCTTAGATTATATTCCTGTAACTAAGGCATTCCTAATATTGCCTTATCTTTTCCTAATAGTAAGATATTAAAAGACATTCTAACTGGTTTCCCTTTAATAGTTAACTAAACAGGTCCTATTTTAAGATTAATAATACCCCCTTTATAGGCTATCTAATCTCCTAAAATTATTATAAGTGGATATAGGTGTTCCTTTTATCTATATAGTAACCCCATTTTTTTTACTACTGCTAGTAATATATAGTTCCTTATTACTCTACTGTCTATTAACACTTTAAACTACTAATCCTACCACTTAATTCTTAAATTTAGGTGTTATCCTTAAATTCCTTTAAGGGTTTAAGGCTCTACTACTAGTTCCCTCTAGTCCTATAGGCCTCCCCTTTTCCTAACTGTTAGCTACTAGATCCTATTTATATTTAGTCCCACTTTAGCTAATACTTAGTTTATTTCTTTTCCTCTATATACCATAGACAAGTGTTCTCTAGGCAGTCCTACTACTATTATCTATCTAGGCATTCTTCCATAAGGAATCTTCCTAGTTAAAGTATTAGGTCCCCTTAACTCTATACTTCTACTAGGTGCCATCTATATATATACTTAATATCTTTAAACCACTTTTTTTCTAGTGCCTAATATATCCTTACTAGGTATTTCCAGTTCTTGTCTTTTAGTGCTCTATATATATTATACATGTTATCCATATAAGCTATCTACAATAGTATATAATGCGCTACATATTTTAGGTTAACTTTTAGCTTATTTTTATCCTTAAGTTTAAACCTATACCTAGTTAACCTAACTACTAGTATCTCTGCTGTAGGTACTAAGATTTATTACTTACTTCTCTAGTCCCTAGATTCTTCTTCTAGGTTCCTTAATATTATAATTAATACTCCTTTAATATAACTTATGCGTTTTTCTATAATAGGTTAGTTCTAGATTACCTTCTTGTCTAGCTATATATAAAAGTCTTCCTATTTATTATTATGTTATTACCTATACCACTTTCTATATAATTAGTTTAGTATATATAGTTTGTCTATAAGAAAGTACCTTATTATTACTATATTGTGACATCCTTTAGTATGTCTTTCTTTAAATCTAACTGGAATATCTAGATCCTCTTCTTGTTCTAGTTCCTCTAACTACTTTACCCTAGGTGTTCCTACACTAGGCCTATTAGTAATTCTTTATATAGGTGCTCTATCCCTTATATAACCTACTATAGACCTTCTATCTAGCTTTTACTCTTACTATATAATAATTCTTTACCTAAACTTATCCATAGTTTCCTATTTTCTGCGTCTTATAGCTAGATCTTTAAAGTTATCTTGCTTTTTTATCCTAGTATTAATTTTTTAATCTTTAGACTAAACGCTGTGTTTGCCTAGAATTGCTATAGTCCTTATTTATTTATTAAAATCTTAGCTTTCTACTAACGTTCTTATTTATTCTCTAAACTCTTAGTTCTTAAACTTATGTCCTATACTTATTTATTTATTACTAAACTAAGTTACTACTCTTTCCTATTAGTTTTTATCCATTATAGGTTCCTAAGCTATCCTTATTATATTTTATAAGTCTAGAGCCTTTCTTATCTCTTTTTAAGAATCTTAAACCTATAGCCTTTTACCTTTTATAAGTAGTAAGCTAGTACTAGTAGTTGTCTACTTACTTAATTATCTTTAAATATTACTCCTTCTGTCTTATAAAGTAATGGAAATTATATCTAATGGTATTATAATACCCGTTACTAATCTATGTTCTGTAGTGGTTTTAGTCTCTACTTCTATTACATTATTAAGGTTTAAGTGCTCCTAGTTAGCCTTCCCCTTATCCTTATTACTGCTAATTAATAAGTACTCTAACTCTATTATTATTATTACTAATCTTTATCTATATATTATTATAACATCTTAATCTAGCTTATAGAGTTAATCCTATTCTTTATTTAACTCTTTAGTTTCTTTAAGTCCTTTTAACTCTAGCTCTTATAGCTAATAGCTTATACCATACTTAGCGTCCTTATAAATTTGGTATATATTATTATAACAAAACATAAAGTGTTTAATTAAATACTCTTTGGTCCCACACAACATCCCTATATCTATATTATTATACTCTAATAACCTAGTGCCCTTTACTATATAGTTACTCTAACTACCTCTATAGTCTCTAGTAAAATAACCTTATTTTCTATAATTTATATAAGCTCTATCTTTAAACCATTTTTCTTATTATAGAGTCCGCCTAAATATCTTCTACTGCTAAGATCCCTGGTTTAGCCTCTGCTCCTTAATCCTATAATTATTTAATTCTTAACCTCTAGGTTTCTATAGTTTCTTTATCTATCTCTTAGATTCTTTAGTACTACTTAGGTCTATTAGCTCTGCGCTATTCCATGGTTTTTAGCTCTATATTTGCCAATATATACTCTACGTCTTATATAACTATAGAACTCTATTTTACCCTTTCTTAGCTTGTTCCCTTTAATAGATCCTATTATTAATCTTTATTAACCAATCTATTAAGTCTTATAGACTTTCCGCATCTTCCATTAGGATAATTATATCCTAGACTTTAGCCTTAAGTCCCTATTTATACTGTGCTATAAGCGCCTTATTATTCTACTTAACCTATATTACAAGTATCTAAAATTATATTATATACTTAATTATTAAAGAACATTATACCAAGTTTTAAAGCTTTTGTTTTGCTATAGTTAACGCTTCTAGGTCTCTAAATATCTATATTAATCTTTCCGCAAACCTATTCCAACTAGTAAACATAAATTATATATCTTGGTTAGTAGTTGTTATGCTATTAACCTATATTTTAGTAAAGTAAGGTTTAAACCATTCTAGTGCTCTTCCTATTAAAAACAATCCTGCGTACACCACTTAATCTATAGGTGTTGCTAACTTTACTCCCTCCTATATAACCTTAAAGTGCATTTATATAAGGAATCCTTTAAGTTTTAACCTTTCTCCTAAAAACCATTTAATTAACGGTAACTTAACCTTTACTGTGCCAATTCTATTAATACATTCCTTAAGTATCCTATTATTATCTAATAAGCGATTAACCATTTTCTATAACTAACCTCTTGTAATTAACTAAGAATCCATATCTGCTATACTGGTGTCTCCTAATACTAAGGTAGTTACTGCCGTTAATAGCATCACAACTAGTACTTTAGGTGGCATATTATTTAACTTCTTTTATATTTCAGTACTGTAACCTTAATAGTAAATATATAACAGAACCTTGTAGGAAGAACTATAGTGGGTCCTGTTATTAGGCTAGGTATATAGGTATAAATAACAAGTTAATAATGTAACAATAACTGGTAGAGTGGTTGCCTAATAGATTAACTCTAATTATATCCTAAGATTCACTACAAAGAGAGAACTATCTGGATAGGGACTATGGTCCTTTAAATCCACAACTCTATGCCTAAGAAATCCCTTTGCTATATGAGGTATATAAGGTATATAAGGTATATAACAGACCTTATAGAGCTTATAGAGCTCACAGAGCTCACCACGTAACTCGGTTACCACTCCTCGTTATATAGTTCCACCGGCTCCATCCTGGACCATACCTATATCAACCAACTAGCTTCTGCCGACTCCTCTCCAAGTAGTCGTAACATCGTACTTAAAGCGTCCATAACAGTTAATATAGCGATTAAGAAGCAAGACGACTTTAAGGATCCTTTTAGAAGACAAAAGCGTAAAGAAAGCATAGATAAGTTTAGACAATAAATTATTATATAGTAAGAGCAAAAGCTAGACTAAAGATTAGCTATGCTAGGATATATAAGGGACAGAGCACCTATACGAAAAGTTATAAATAGGCTGAGGGTAGGAATGCTAAGAGCTAAGTAGTTAGATAAACTGGAATAAGAAGAGGATCTAGGGATTCTAACTAGATTCGTAGAATAACATACTAAAGGTTATAGTAATGCAGTAATAAAAAGATACTTCCTTATAGATAAGTTATATACACTTATAGAGCTATACTAAAAGTGGTATAAGCAAAGAGGGAATAATAAGTAGGAAGATTTTTGTATATAGCTAAATAAAAAAGTTATACTAGATTAAGCACTGTTTAAAAAGCAGATGAGCTACATAAAAGGGGCGTTAGTTATAACGTTAAAGAATCTAAAAGAATAGGCTATAGACTAGAGAGAAATAATATAGGTATTAGTACCAGTAAGTAATACGGCAACGTTTAGATTAATGTAGGAAAGGTTTAAACTTAGGGATAAAGATAAGCTAAGAGTTAACCTAAAGCACCTAGCGTATTATATATTGGCGTGGATAGCATGTGTGGATAATATATATAATATGTATAGGACACCTAAGGATAAATATTGCAAGTATCTAATAAGAATGTATTAGATAATGGACGAAAAGTAATATAGAGATGCTAAGTATATGCATAGTTAGCACCTAGTAGAAGTTTAGGAGTTAGGCAACTTAATACTTTAACTAGGACGATTCCTTATAGAAGAATGCCTAGATGGACGACAGTGGTGGGAGTGCCTAGAGAATACTTGTTTATGGTATATTAAAGAAAAGAAAAGAACTAAGTATTGGCCATAGAGGGACCAAGTATAGTTAAGGTTAGATAGCTAATAGTTGGGAAAAGCGGAGGCCTATAGGACTAGAGGGAGCCAGTGGTAGAGCTTTAGACCCTTAAAGGAATTATAGGACAACACCTAAATTTAAGAGTTAGTTGGCGAGATTAAAAGTTTAAGGCGCTAGTAGATAGTGGATTAATAAGAAACCATATATTACTAGCAGCAGTTAAAAGGATGGGGTTACCATATAGACAGAAAGAATATCTATACCTATTAATAATAATTTTAAAAAATCTGATAGCCTACAGAGGAGGCATTATTAATCTTAAAATAGGACTAATCTAACTAACTATTAAAGAAAGACCAGTTAAGATATCTTTTAATATCCTATTATTAGGAAAGGATAAGGTAATATTAGGAATGCCTTAGTTATAGGAATAAAATCTAAAAATTAATTAGGTTATAGGATAGGTTGATATTAAGGATACACAATAATATAGAATATAATAATAAACCAAGTTGGTATAGTACTAAGTTGGAGTAATATATAAAGAGACTAAGCGAGGCTTAAGTTATATACCAAAGAGATACTATAAGTATGGTAAAAAATTATAGGGCCTAGAAAGTAAAAAGCTGTTAGAGTACGCAGCATAGGACTATAAAATAGAATTAAAACTGGGAATAAGTCTAAGGTTCTTTCTAATCTATAAGCTTACTAAAACAGAGTTAGTAGCACTTAAGGAGTTTGTCTAAGAAAACCTATAAAAGGGGTATATTAGACTATTATAGTTGTTAGCGGGGTATCTAGTATTGTTTATCCCAAAGAAAAACGGAAAACTTAGGATGTGTATTAACTATAAATAGTTAAATAGCATTACTAGAAAGGATAGGTATCCTTTACCCTTAATTAGCGAAATCTAAGATAGAATAGGTAATGCGTAGATCTTTATAAAGATAGATCTAAGGTAGGCATATTATTAGATTAGAATTAAGGAAGGCAATAAATAGAAGGCAGCTTTTAGGTTAAAGGAAGGACTATATAAGCTATTAGTAATGCAGTTTGGACTTATAAATACACTAGCAACATTTTAGAAAAGAATTAATAGTATATTAGGAGAACACCTTAATGAGTTTGTTATAGTATACCTTAACAATATTATTATCTACTTAATAAGTAAGGAAGAGCATAGAGAATATATTAAGTAGGTCTTAAAGAGACTATAAGAAGAAAAGATGCTAGTAGCAACTAAGAAATGCAAGTTCTTTACCAGGAAGACCAATTTTATTAGATTTATTATTAAGCTAGGCAAGATTAGTATAGACCTAAAGAAAGTTAAAGCTATAGTAAGTTGGTAGGAACTAGAGAACGTTATATAGTTAAGATTATTCCTAGGGTTTTGCAACTACTATAGGAGGTTTATAGCGCAATGGTTAAAGAATATTAAGCCGTTTATAAGACTTACGGAAAAAGAGGAATTATAGACATAGGGTAGTAAGTAAAGGAAACTGTTTTAAGAACTTAAAAAGCTGTTTACTTAAGATCTAATCCTTAAGATTTACTAACTAAAGTTAGACATGGTTGTGGAAACAGATATATTAGACTTTATATTAGGAGCGTGCCTACTATAGAAGTATCTAGATGGATGGCATCTAGTAGCGTACTATAGTCGAAAAATAACACCACTAGAGTTAAACTATAATATCTATAATAAGGAGTTGTTAGGTATAGTTACAGCGCTTAAGGAATAAAGAGCATTCTTATAAGGTATAAAAAAACCGTTTATAGTTAGGACGGACTATAAAAACCTAACGGGGTTCCTAACTATAAAGGAACTTAATTATAGATAAGTTAGATAGGCATAGATGCTTATAGAGTATTACTTTAAAATTTAGTATACTAAGGGTACTAAAAACGTGAGAGTAGATACACTTAGTAGGAAGGCAGAGTTATAAAATAAAGAAAAGCTATTAGGGGCAATATTACGCCAAGATATAGATAGATTGATTAGGTATAATTATCTAAAAATCGCAGCAACTAAGGAAGGTTAGATTTATAAATTACTAGAGAGCGTGTGGTTATAAAGGATTAAAGAAGCATAAGATAAAGATCTAGACTTAGAGCAGTACAAGAACTAAGAAGCTATATATATACCAAAAGAAATTGCAAAAGAATTTATAGAAGACTTTTATAAAGGAATAATTTAAGAATATAATAGAGCTATGGGCTTAGTGTTAAGACTTTAAAAAGAGTATATTATTTAAGGAATTTAGGGACTAGCAAGATAAGTTATAAGGGAGTGTCTAGATTGCTAGAAAAACAAATTAATAAGGCATAAGCCATATGGAGGGCTACAACCTATTAAAATACTAGAGAGACCATGGGAGGTTATATCATGGGACTTTATTATAAAGTTACTAAAGTTAAAAGACCCTATTACCGGATGGGATTATAACGCAATCCTTATAATAGTAGACAAGTTAACTAAGTAGGGCTACTTTATAGCATATATAGAAAAAATCTTAGTAGAGGACATAGCTAAAATCTATATTAAAAAAGTATTTATAAGACACGGAGTACTAATAAAGATTATATTAGATAGAGATCTAAGATTTATAACAGCGTTTTAGGAGGTATTCTTAGCTAAATAAGGGGTTTAAGCAGTAATATTAACAGCTTATTACTTATAAATAGATGGTTAAATAGAGAGACTAAACTATGTTACGGACGCTTTAAGTACGATGTTACGACTACTTGGAGAGGAGTTGGCGGAAGCTAGTTGGCTAATATAAGCACGGTCCAGGATGGATCCGGTAGAACTATGTGACGAGGATTAGTAGCCAAGGTCACGTAATGTAATCTATATGATCTGTGTGATCTATAAGATCTATACAGGGTGAATAGAGCGGACAGAGTAGATAGAGCGAAGGGATTTCTTAGGCGTACGGTTGTGTATTTAAAGGACCACAGTCCCTACCCAGATAGTTCTCTCTTTATAGTAAATCTTAGAATATAATTAGAGTTAATCTGTTAGGCAACTACTCTACCAGTTATTATTATGTTGTTAACTAGTCACTTATACCTATATACCCAGCCTATTAATAAGCCTACCGTAGTTCTTGCTATAAGGTTCCGTTATATATTCACTACTAAGGTTATAGTATTAAAGCGCAAAAGAAGTTAAACAACATGCCATCTAAGGGAGCACTAGTTGCAATGCCATTGACGGCAACAACTACCTTAGGATTGGGAGACACTAGTATAGCAGATACGGACTCACAGTTAATTACAAGAGGTCAGTTATAGGAAATGGTTGATCGCTTATTAGATAATAATAGGATACTTAAGGAATGCATTAATAGAATTGGCGCAGCAAAAGTTAAGTTACTGTTAATTAAACGATTTTTAGGAGAAAGGTTAAAACTTAAGGAATTCCTTATACAAATGCACTTTAAGGTTATATAGGAGGGAGTAAAGTTAGTAACGGCTATGGACTAGGTAGTATATACTAGACTATTCTTAATAGGAAGAGCGTTAGAATGGTTTGAACCTTATCTTATAGAAATATAAATTAATGGTATAACAACTACTAACTAGGATGTATAATTTATGTTTACTAGTTGGAATGGGTTTGCGGAAAGACTAATATAGATATTTAGAGACCTAGAAGTATTAACTATAGCAGAACAAAAGCTTTAAAACTTGGTACAACGTTCTTTAGCAATTAAGTACATAATATAATTTTAGACACTTGCAACGCAGGTTAAGTAGAATAATAAGGCGCTTATGGCACAGTATAAATAAGGACTTAAGGCTAAAGTCCAGGATATAATTATCCTAATGGAAGATATGGAAAGTCTATAAGACTTAATAGATTAGTTAATAAAGATTAATAATAGAATCTATTAAAGGGAATAAGCTAAGAAAGGGTAAGATAGAGTTTCACAGTTATATAAGGCGTAGAGTATGCATCGGCAGACACAGAGTTAAAAACTATAGAATGGCGTAGAGCTAATGGACCTAAGCGGTACTAATAAATTTAAGAGATGGATAAAGAAACTATGGAAACCTAGAGGTTAAGGATTAAGTAATTATAGGACTAAGGAGCAGAGGCTAAACTAGGGATTTTAGTAGTAAAAGATGTTTAGGCGGACTCTATAACAAGAAAAATGGTTTAAAGGTGGAGCTTATATAAATTATAGAAAATAAGGTTATTTCGCTAGAGACTATAGAGGTGGTTAGAGTAACTATATAGTAAAGGGCACTAGGTTGTTAGAGTATAATAATATAGATATAAGGATGTTGCATAGAACCAAGGAGTGTTTAATTAAACACTTTATGTTTTGTTATAATAATATATACCAAATTTATAAGGACGCTAAGTATAGCGTAAGCTATTAGCTGTAAGAGCTAAAGTTAAAAGGACTTAAAGGAACTAGAGAGTTAGATAAAGAATAAGATTAACTCTATAAGCTAGATTAAGATATTACAGTAACATACAGATAAAGATTAGTAATAATAACAATAGAATTAGAGTACTTATTAATTATTAGTAATAAGAATAAAAAAGAGGCTAATTAGGAGCACTTAAACCTTAATAATATAATAGAAGTAGAGACTGAAACCACTACAGAATATAGATTAGTAATAGGTATTATAACACCATTAGATATAATTTCCATTGCTTTATAAGACGGAAGGAGTAACACCTAAAGATAGTTAAGTAAGTAGATAACTGCTAATGCTAGCTCACCACTTATAAAAGGTAAAAGGCTATAGGTCTAAGATTCTTAAGAAGAGATAAGGAAGGCTCCAGACTTATAAGACACAATAAGGATAGCTTAAGAACCTATAACAAACAAAAACCAATGGGAAAGGGTAGTGGCTTAGTTTAGTAATAAATAAATAAGTATAGGATGCAAGTTTAAAAACTAAGAGTTTAGAGAACAAATAAGAATATTAGTGGAAGACCAAGATTTTAACAAACAAATAAGGACTATAGCAGTTCTAGGTAAATGTAGTATTCAGCCTAAAGATTAAAAAGTTAATATAGGGATAAAGAAGTAAGACGACTTTAAAGATTTAGCTGCAAGACGTAGAAAATAAGAAACTATAGATAAGTTTAGGCAAAGAATTATTATATAGCAAGAATAAAAGCTAGATAGAAGGTCTATAGTAGGTTATATAAGGGATAGAGCACCTATATAAAGAGTTACTAATAGGCCTAGTGCAGGGACACCTAGGGTAAAATGGTTAGATAAACTGGAATAAGAAGAAGATCTAGGTATTTTAGTTAGGTTTAAAGAAAGACACACTAAAGGATGTTATAACACAGTAATAATAAGGTACTTTCTTACGGATAAACTATACATACTAAACTAGTTATATAGAAAGTGGTATAGGCAACAACATAATAATAAATAGGAAGACTTTTATATATAGCTAAATAAAAAGGTAGTTTAAGACCAACCTATTATAGAGAAATGTATAAGTTATATTAAAGGAGTATTAATTATAATATTAAGGAACCTAGAAGAAGGATCTAGGGACTAAAGAAGTAAGTAATAAATCTTAATACCCACAGCAGAGATACCAGTGGTTAGATTAACTAGGTATAGATTTAAACTTAAAAATAAAAACAAGCCAAGAATTAACCTAAAACATGCAGCATATTATATACTATCGTGAATAGCTTATATGGATAACACGTATAATATACACAGAGCATTAAAAGATAGGAACTAAAAATACCTAGTAAGGATATATTAGGCACTAAAAGAAAAGCGGTTTAGGGACGCTAAGTATATATATAGATGGCACCTAGTAGAAGTGCAAAGTTAAGGGGACTTAATACTTTAACCAGGAAGATTCCTTATGGAAGAATGCCTAGACGGATAATAGTGGTGGGAGTGCCTAGAGAACACTTGTCTATGGTATATAGAGGAAAAGAAACAAACTAAGTATTGGCCTAAGTTGGACTAAGTATAAATAGGATCTAGCAGCTAATAGTTAGGAAAAGGGGAGGCGTATAGAACCAGAGGGAACTAGTATTAAAGCCTTAGACCCTTAAAGGAATTTAAGGATAATACCTAAATTTACAAATCCAGTGGTAAGATTAGCAGTTTAAAGCGTTAATAAACAGTAGAGTAATAAGGAACTATATATTACTAAAAGTAGTGGAAAGGATAGGGTTACTATATAGATAGAAGGAACACCTATATCCACTAATAATAATTTTAGGAGATTAGATAGCCTATAGAGGAGGCATTATTAATCTTAAAACAGGACCTATTTAGTTAACTATTAAAGGGAGACCAGTGAGAATGTCTTTTAATATCCTACTGTTAGGACAGGATAAGGTAATACTAGGAATGCCTTAGTTATAGAAATACAATCTAAAGGTTAATTGGGTTATAGGTTAAGTTAATATTAGAGATACTTAATAATATAAAACGTAATAGTAAACTAAGTTAGTATAGTACCAAGTCAGAGCGATGTATAAAGAGACTAAGTGAAGCTTAAGTTATATACTAAAAAGATACCATAAGTATAGAAAAAAGTTATGGTTACTAGAAAGTGAAAAGCTATTAGAGTATACAGCATGGGACTATAAAATAGAATTAGAAGAGGGAATAAGTCTAAAGTTCTTTTTAATCTATAAGCTTACTAAAACAGAGTTAGTAGCGCTTAAGGAGTTTGTCTAAGAGAACTTATAAAAGGGATATATTAGACCATTATAGTTATTAGTAGGATATCTAGTATTATTTATCCTAAAGAAAAACGGAAAACTTAGGATATGTATAGACTATAGATAGTTGAACAGTATTACTAGAAAGGATAGGTATCCTTTACCCTTAATTAGCGAAATCTAGGATAGGATAGGCAACGTAAAAATCTTTATAAAGATAGATCTGAGATGGGCGTACCATTAGATTAGGATTAAAGAAGGCGATAAGTAGAAGGCAGCCTTTAGGTCAAAGGAAGGACTATATAAGCTATTAGTTATACAATTTAGGCTTATAAACGCACTAGTAATATTCTAAAAGTGAATTAATAGTGTGTTAGGAGAATACCTTAATGAGTTTGTTATAGTATATCTTAATAACATTATTATCTACTTAGAAAGTAAGGAGGAATATAAAGAACATATTAAATGGGTCTTAAGGAGACTACAAGAGGAACAAATGCTAGTAGTAATTAAGAAATGCGAGTTCTTTATAAGAAAGACCGATTTTATAGGATTTATTATTAAACTAGGAAAAATCGGCATGGACCTAAAGAAGGTAGAAGCTATAGTGAATTAGTAAGAACTAGAGAATATTACGCAGTTAAGATTATTTTTAGGGTTTTGTAATTACTATAGGAGGTTTATAGCATAGTGGTTAAAAGGCATTAAGCTATTTACATGATTGACAAAGAAGGAGGAACTGTGGGTTTAGGGTAGTAAGTAGAAGAAGCTATTCTAAGAACTAAAAGAGTTGTTTACCTAAGAACTAATCCTTAAGATCTATTAACCAAAGTTAAAAATGGTTGTTAAGATAGATGTATTAGACTTTATACTAGGAGTATATTTGCTATAGAAGCATTAGGATATATGGCATCCAGTAGCGTACTATAGTTAGAAGATAACACCACCAGAACTAAACTATAATATCTATAATAAGGAGTTGTTAGGTATAGTTACAGTGTTAAAGAAATGGAGAGCATTCTTATAAAGCATAGAGAAACCATTTATGGTTAAGATGGACTATAAGAACCTTATAGGATTCCTAATAATAAAGGAACTTAACTAAAGACAGGTTAGATAGGTGGAAATGCTTACAGAATACTATTTTAAAATTTAGTATATTAAGGGTACAGATAATATATAAGCAGATGCTTTAAGTAGAAAGGCTAAACTATAAAATAATGAAAAGCTATTAGGGGCTTTGTTGTAAAAGGATTAAGACGGATTAATTAGGTACAATTATTTAAAGATTATAGTAACTAAGAAAAGTTAAGTCTATAAGTTACTAGAGAGTAATTAGACCTAGAAGATCTAAGAAGTATAGGCAGAGGATCTAGACTTAGATTAGTACAAGAATAGAAAAGTAACTTATATTCCAAGATCTATAGCAAAGGAGTTTGTTAAGTTATTTTATAAGGGACTAATATAAGGACATAATGGAGTTATAGGCTTAGTGTTAAGACTTTAAGAGGAATATATTATTTAAGGAATCTAGGGACTAGCGAGATAAGTTATAAGAGAATATCTAGATTGCTAAAGAAATAAACTAATAAGGCATAAGCTGTATGGAGGGCTATAATCTATTAAAATACTAGGAAGACCGTGGGAGGTTATATTATAGGACTTTATTGTTAAGTTACTAAAGTTAAAAGATCCTATTATAGGACAAGATTATAACACGATCTTAGTAATAGTGGATAAGCTTATAAAGTGGGGATACTTTATAGCATATATAGAAGAAATATTAGCAGAAGATGTCGCTAGAATTTATGTTAAGGAAGTATTTATAAGGCATAGAGCACCAGACAAGATTATATTGGATAGAGATCTAAGATTTATAGTAGTATTTTAGGAAGTGTTTCTAGTAGAATAAGGAGTTTGCGTAGTAACCTCTATAGTATATTATCTGCAGACAGACGGATAAATAGAAAGATTAAACTAGACACTAGAACAGTATCTAAGGTATTATATTAATTATGCGTAAAATAATTGGGTATTGTTATTACTAGTTATACAGTTTGTATATAATGCAACACTATAAGAAGGAATGGGAACCTTACTATTTAAGGTGAATTATAGGTATAAGCCAAGAATATTATTATTGCCATGTTAAGTAAAGAAGACGAGTAGCACAGCTAAAGAAAGAATGGAGATGTTAATAAACCTTTATACAAATTTTAAAGAAACAGCTAAACTAGTATAAGAGTGAATAAAAAGGTACTATAATGCTAAGAGATCTAAGGGACCAGATCTTAAGGAGGGAGATAAAGTATGGCTACTATACAAAAATTTTAAGAGTTGACGACTAAGTAAGAAGTTGGACTATATTAGACTAGGACCTTTCGAAATTAAGCAGAGAATTTTATTAGTTATATATAAGTTAAACCTACCAGCCAAAATGAAGATCTACCCTATATAACACATCGTAATGCTAGAATTAGCATAAGGAGATGTTAAACTACCAGTCTATAAAGCAGACATGTACAGAGGACAGGAAGAAGATAAATAGTAAGTTTTAAGGATCATCAGTTACAAGGACGTAGATGATGAAATATGGTATAAAGTAAAGTGGATAGGCTATAATGAGACTACCTGGAAACTACTAAGCAACCTAGAGAACGCTATGGGAAAGGTATAGGAGTATTAGAAGAAAGTAGGTTAGGGAGTATTAAAAAAGGATTACCGAAGGACGAACTACCTAAGGGGGACTTAGGAAGAGCAACTGCCATGTTACTTAGAACTGTTTCCTTCTCTAGAGACGCTATTCTCTCGTTACCTAGCTTAGAAAGACCCTATTGAACAAGTTTCTACTCCTTAGAATGGACCTTCTTACAAACTTTCTTAAGATAAAGTAAGCGCGTAGAGGCAGACAAGTAGGCCTTGTGAGCTATATAAGTACGCTGAAGCTCTGTAAGGGAGGAGGCTAACTTATTATTAAGCTCTATAGCGGCAGATTGAATATAAAACCCTAAGGGAGATTAATAAAGGAACTTAAAGACTGTTAAGAGTTATAGGACGCGTATACTTAGCGTTAGAAACTAAGTAAACGTTATAGGACGATTAAATGTTTGCTCTAGTGCACTCTAAACAAGAGGAAGGTTATTAAGGTAAAGGACTCGCCAGTGTAACGTAGACTAACCCCTCTTTCGTACAACAAGAATATAGAGATGGCATAATCTTACCAAGAGACAGTATTGCAGCAATGGTATAAGACTGGTGAGCTATAGAAGAAGAAGAAGAAGCTTTAGGTATAATGAGTAAAGATATTAACCAAATTAATTAGACGGACATTATACCTCTAGTGGATGACTTGGAGATATTAGGAATCTTTAAGGACAAAGATAAAGAGGAGGGAGATAGTGTTACGGACGCTTTAAGTACGATGTTATAACTACTTAGAGAGGAGTCGGTGGAAGCTAGTTGGCTGATATAGGCACGGTCTAGGATAGATCCGGTAGAACTATGTGATGAGGATTGGTAGCTAAGGTCACGTGATGTAATCTGTATGATTTGTATGATCTATAAGATCTGTATAGGGTGAATAGAGCGGACAGAGCAGATAGAGCGAAGGGATTTCTTAGGCGTACGGTTATGTATTTAAAGGACCACAGTCCCTACCCAGATAGTTCTCTCTTTATAGTGAATCTTAGAATATAATTGGAGTTAATCTGTTAGGCAACCACTCTACCAGTTGTTATTACGTTGTTAACTAGTCACTTATACCTACATACCCAGCCCATTAACGAGCCTACCATAGTTCTTGCTATAAGGTTCCGTTACAAACCAAACGTTAGAATAGTATTTAAGGCATTATATTAATTACGTATAGAATAATTAGGTATTGTTATTACTAGTTATACAGTTTATATATAACGCAACACTATAGGAAGGGATAGGTATGTTACCTTTTAAGGCGAATTACGGACATAAGCCAAGAACATCGCTATTACTATAATAAGTAAAGAAAACGAGTAGCACAGCTAAGAAAAAAATGGAGAGCTTAATAAATCTTTATGTATACCTTAAGAAAACAGCTAAACTAGTATAAAAAAAATAAAAAGGTACTATAATGCTAAGAGATCTAAGGGACTAGATCTTAAGAAGGGAGATAGAGTATGGCTACTATATAAAAATTTTAAAAGTTAATAACTAAGTAAAAAATTGGACTATATTAAACTAGGACCATTTATAGTTAAAGTAAAGATCCTAAAAGTTATGTATAGACTTAACTTACTAGAGAAAATAAAGATCTACCCTATATAGCACGTTGTAATGCTAGAGCTAGCATATGGGAATGTTAAGCCACTAGTCTATAAAGCAGATATGTATAGAGGATAAGAAGAGGACAAATAGGAAGTTTTAAAGATTATTAGTTATAAGGACGTCAATAACAAAATATGGTATAAAGTTAAGTAGATAGGCTATAATAAAACTACCTAGAAGCCACTAGACAACTTAAAAAATGCTATAAAAAAGGTACAAAAGTATTAGAGGAAAGAAGGTTAGGTAGTATTAATAAAGAAGGATTGCTAAAGAATAAGCCGCCTAAGGGGGACTTAAGAGGAGCACCTGCTGACGTATTTGGAGTTATTTCCCTCTCTATTAGAGGAGAATCCGTTCTTTCGTTGCCAAGTTCCTAAAGGCCTTATTTTATAAGCTTCTACTCCTTAGAATAAACCTTCTTACGAACCTTCTTAAGACGGATTAACTAAGTAGATGCAGTTAGGCAAGAGTTAAGAGCCTATTATTAAGTAGCGGCAGCCTCTTACTTAGCGTTATAAGAATAACAAAGTTTAGCCAGCGCTACTAAGAGTTTGTTATTAAGCTTTGCAGTAGTAGATTAAACCTAAAACCCTAGTAGTAATTAACAAGGGTACTTAAAGACTGTTAAAAGTAATAGGATATATATACTTAGCGTTAAAAACAGAGCAAACATTACAGGACAATTAAATATTCGCTTTAGTACACTCTAAATATAAAGAGGGTTGCCAAGATAAAGGACTTGCTAATGCAATATAAACCAACCCCTTTTTTACATAACGAGAATATAGAGATAATATTATCTTACTAAGAGATAGTATTGCAGCTATAGTATAAGACTAATAAACTATAGAAGAGGAAGAAGGAGCCTTAGGTATAGTAAGCAATAATATTAACTAAATTAGTTAGACGGATATTACACCTCTAGTAGATAACTTGGAGATATTAGGAATCTTTAAGAATAAAGATAAAAATAAGGGAGATAGTGTTACGGACGCTTTAAGTATAATGCTACAACTACTAGGAGAAGAGTTGGAAGAAGCTAGTTGGTTAATAAGGGTACGGTCCAGAATAGATCTGGTAGAACTATATAACAAGGAATAGTAACTAAGGTTATGTAATGTAATCTATATAATCTATATAATTTATAAAATCTATAATAGAGTAAATAGAGTAGATAGAGTAGGCGGAGTAAGGACTTTCTTAGGAGTATAGTTGTGTATTTAAGGACCCACAGTCCCTACCTAGATAGTTCCTTTCTTTATAGTAAATCTTAGAATACAATTAGAGTTAATCTATTAGGCAACCACTCCACTAGTTGTTATTTATACTTGTTATATTATTAACTTCCTATTTACCTATATACCCGGCCTAATAATAAGCCCACTATAGTATTTCCCATAAGGCTTTATTATAGTAGAGAGTTAAGGTATATCCTAGCTGGCCAAACTAGTAAAGAGTTAAGATATTTATAGATCTGTCCATAGTAACTAAAAAGCTTTACTATCTACTACCAGTAACTAAGACGCCTTATTATTAGTACATTGCCTTTTAAAGACGTTTACTGTACTAATAGTATTATTTACTACCTTGCTAGCAGTATAAGGGCAGTTGCGTACTATACTGGGCGCATGTCTAACTTTTAGCCTCCTTATTAAGGCCTTTAAGCGTTTCTTTATACTAAACGGCGCTATATAGCTTATTGGTAAACATAGAGTTAGTAGGGGATTTTGTGACGGCTCGAACCATTGAACAAATGTCTTGACGAAGACTTGAACAAATGCTTCCAAGATAAAGCGAACGAATGCTGTATTACGAAGATATTAAGCTAAGGAGCAAGAGAAGGTGGTGAGGCCACGTCCATATACACATGCCAAGTCCTAAGCGAACCCCTGACTAGGTGACGCGCCCCAGCGCCGTCACAGGTTTGTAGGTTAATATTTGGGTAGTACAAGCAGTAAAGGAGCAATAAGGTAGGTAATAAGGCACAGAATTAATCTAGATATAATATATTAGCTATTTAGGTGTATATCTACTATAAATATTAATATAGGAGGTCAAACGTTAAGGATTGGTAATGGTTAATGGCTCTAGCAGAATATTTACTATTTTAGTGATAATATTTAAGGCAAAACGTAGCGGTAACCACTAGGCTGTTTGCAATAATTTTAGTAGTGTTAGAATCGCCCTATAAAGCTCTAGAACGTAATATTAGCCAATTATTTATAAAGGCGTTGGTTCATTATTAATTAATGGCTAAAAATTTAGTATAGCGCGCGAGTTTGTATAAGAATTATATATAAATTGGCGCGAGGGACTAACAAATTTCCAAACTATGTACCAGATAATAATAACATAAGATAATTAACCTGTTATATAAGCAGCTTATAATTGGCTAATTATCTAGGACCGAGATAATACTAGACAATAACAACATAAGATAATTAATCTATTATGTAAGCAGCTTATAATTGGCTGATTGTCTAGGACTGAAATAAGTCCACGGTTTAATTTGTGTGGCTAAATCAGCAGCTAAGTCAGATTTTGCAGGCGAAGAGGCCCGTGCGCTTAGCGTATATAGATGTTCAGACCTGCGGAGGATAGATTATCCTATCCGGCCGGGCGGATAATAATCCTATCCGAGGATAGCCCGGATATCGGATAATATCCGGATAATATCCAAACAATATACCACCGATAGCCCCACTAATATAACTCTATATTTTATAAATAGAGGCCTATTTTATAGCCCTATTCTAGGGCTATAAAAGAAGCCTTTATTTGTATAATTTAAGGCCGTTTTCGTAGAGTTATGGGGGGTGCTTATTTCTAGGAATGGAGGGGTTGGATAAGTCAGCGGAGAGCCTTAAACCATTAAAAAGCACCCCCTATAACCCTACTAATAACACTCTATATTTTATAAATAATGGCTTATTTTATAGCCCTAAAATAGAGCTATAAAATAGGACTTTATTTATAAAATATAGAGCTATATTAGTGGGGCTATAGGGGGTATATTGTTTTAATGGGAGGGCAATACGCGCTGCTACGGCTTGGCGATTTTTACCGATCTTTTGCAACCAACAGTACTGATCTTTTGTAGTAGACAGTAGAGGCTCTATACGAAGCTCTAAACGAAGCTCTATACAAAGCTCTTGTCGACTGGATATCCGTGCACCGATTATAAGAATTGAATAAGGACTCTGTCTATTGAAATGCGGTTCTAAGACCTCTATATATACATATAGGAAAGGTGTAGGAAAGGAAAGATAAGGGGGGTAAGGGGAGTTAATAAAACTGGGGTAGGTAACCGAGTTGATAACTGAGTTAATGACCGAGTCAGTAACCAAGTTAATGAGTAAGTAGCTGAGTCGGGGTAAGATAACCTAATTTAGGTTAACAGCTCTGCAAAAGCTCTCCATAAAGCTCTGCTTAAAGCCCTAATTAGATCTCTAAGGCTCTACTAATATGTAGCACTAATATACTACAACGCTCTATATAACGCTCTATATATAAAGGCTATATATATAGAGGCTTTACGTATAGGGCTCTATATAACGCTCTATATTAAAGACTCTATATATAGAAGCTCTACGTACGTAGCTTTATATAAAGCCTAGTACCTACTATATTTATAGCGTTATATAATAGAAATAAAATATTTAGTTTTATAGTTAAAATTCTATAGATACTAAGCCTTATCTAGATATTATATCTAGGCTATCCTTAGATATAATTATTATCCGCCTAACTAA